>Ga0222645_100085_pt1 | contig 58244 bp, 52 predicted proteins | sample AntAcemetagen292_FD_179881 | JGI IMG/M metagenome (GOLD analysis project Ga0222645, IMG submission 179881) | Saline water microbial communities from Ace Lake, Antarctica - #292 | ecosystem: Environmental > Aquatic > Non-marine Saline and Alkaline > Saline | place: Antarctica: Ace Lake | collected...
GTAGATTGGCAACTAGGTCTTGCATCAAACCACGTATATAATAATTAATGCCATGCTCTTTGTAATCAGCTGTCGAATTCCTATTGTTTTTGTCTGATAACCTCTTTTTTAGTATTGGCATTGGCATTGGCACTGGAACGATTACCCCTTCATTTTTTTTGAACTGTTCCTGAAAATTAACACTAGAAGCCAAGGTAGATCTATCATCGAAGTTTTGGGTAAGTTCAATATCCTGAGTCTGTGTTCCAACACCAAGTGTGCCGTTAATAGGCACAAAAGATGTGCAGCTGCTTAAAGCTAATGCTGCGAATAGACTAATATTTTTTACTGTCATGTTGTTGTTCCTCAAATCTGCAGCGTCAAGTCGCATACCGCCTTATATTTGCTTTGCGGCCTTGGTTTAACTCATCTAATAAAATAAATTAGTTATCTGATTTAGTTACCTGATAAGGGTACTGTAAATCAATGTCTTAGTTATTTAACGCAATGTTGGTATAATTATTCAGCATTTAACTTAATAGGCGCTGCGGTATATTTGATTATGTTTCATGCTGATTTTTGAGTTACTCCACATCACATCATTGGGCACATAATCTGTTGCTGCTGCAAGTACAATATTTTCTGGTACTTGTATTAACCTAATATTCACCATGGTGTTATTTTCTTGCAGCGTGTAGGTGCCGGTCAAAAAATAATCAGCGCTAATTGTAGGGCTTAATTCATTCACTTGCCTGCTCAACATTTTATCGGACTGTTCACTAATTTTTATGTTTGGCATCGTTTTATACTCTATGACCTTCAAACCAGCTTGCGTGGCGAAGGTCATTAAGCTTTCTTGAATTTGCAAGCCCAACGCCAAGTGAGAAGGCAAAGACTCGCCGTTAGCATGCATAGTCGGTAATATTGTGCCGACGGCCACTATGTTTGTCTTGTCAATAGGTTGCGAGGTACTTAGCAGCTGTCTAACAAGCCTTTCTACGTGTCTATGCAGCGTGTTTGACGGATGTGGACTCACAACTGTCACAGTAGCTAAATTGTCACTGTCATCTATCAGATCAGTTATTGCACAACCAGAAGTTAAGGTGCCAATTAGGATCATTAAACATAGAGTTCGCATCAGGTTTGTATCTTTAATTAAAGCTTTGTTTTGTTGCTAGCAACATAAATGCCAATAGCGTTAGCGGGATGTGATTATTTGTAGTGACAAAGTGATTTTTAAAATTAGGATGTGAAATAATTGAAGAAATATTAATTATGTTTGGACATTTAAAGACAGTTTTTGTTCTTCAAGCGTACTACATGTAACCTTTTCGATGACGCTGCAATATTTTAAAATAGCTGTGGCTATGTTGAAGAAATCCTTTGAGCGCTTGTGCCCACAGCTTTTTCGAAAAGTCAGTTATTGTATTAGTTATCACTAAGCACATTCTCCACTTTGTGCTGCAGTTGCTCGGTTAAATGTGGCCTATTTGCATAGCCAAACTTTACTGATTTTGCCTTGATTGTTATCATGTTCGTATAGTACTAAAGACATATGAAAAACCAATAAACTCATCTGAAATTTAAGGATCCTTGATGCAGGCGCTAGATTTATTACTTAACCGCAGCTCCCAACCTCGATTGCAAGCTCCTGCTCCTGAAGGGCAAGCTTTAGAAAATATTAAACAGGCAGCTTTACGTGCCCCAGACCATGCATGTTTGACACCATGGAAATTTGTTGTCTGTCAAAACCAAGGACTCGTTCGCTTAGGTGAAGTATTTCAGCAGGCTGCCATTGCCGCTAATAAAAGTGAAAAAGAAATTGAACGTGCACCTCAATTACCATTACGTGCACCAATGGTCATGGTGGCGATAGCCAAATACACCGTCAATGATAAGGTGCCATGGGTAGAACAAGTTGCTTCAGCTTCTTGCGCCTTGCACGCTATGCAGATGGCTGCTGTGGCTCAAGGTTTTGCGGGTGTATGGCGTACTGGCAGTTTTGCTAAAGATCCCACTGTTAAACTCGCTCTTGATTTATCAGAGCAGGACGAAATAGTTGGTTTTCTCTACTTAGGCTCTTCACCGATTAAAGGTCTGCCTAAGCCAAAAAGAAACAGCGCAGAATATTTTGAAAACTGGGATTAACTAATATCTGATTTCCACTTACTTTTTTGGTTGTGCAAAAACTTAAGTGGATTTTTGAATGATGCTGGTTAAATTACCATAGGCGCCTTTTGTGCAACATCAAAAGGCTTCCTTTGCATGGCACTGAAAACATTGCGGAAAACATCGCACTGAAAACATGGCATCTAAAATACAGCATTAAAGACACCGCTTCAAAGATACATGTTCAAAAGGAACAGCTATTAGATTAGGGCCTCTACTTACCCTTAAGTTTAACAGCGAAGTGCAGGTAGAACGATTACAGGGGCGTTTGCACTAGGCCCCGTAATTTTTTTGTGCTGTGCGTTTTAATGACTTTTAGTCAAAAATGCTTAACTCGCAGCCCTTTACCTTCTATTCCTCTGCATCATCTTCTGGCTTCAATACCGCCCTAGGCTTACGTTTCATAGGCATATCACCTGCATCTTTACCTTGCATTGTTCTAACGCGATTAGGTGCTTGTTGAGGCTTGTCATTTTGATTGATTTTTTTGTTAGCTGGTTTTTTGTTTGGCGCTACTTTAGCCTTAGGTGGCCTTAGGCCTTTAAACTTTGCTACCAGGCCTGCAATCTCACTAAACTCGATAGTTTGTTGCATAAAGCTTTTGATGGCTAAAAAGCTAAACCAATCTTTGGGCCCAACAAAAGATACTGCTTGGCCTTTATTACCGGCTCGTCCAGTTCTACCGACTCTATGCACATATTCATCTGCTAATTTGGGCAGGTCGAAATTCACAACTAAAGCCACGTTAAGCAAGTCTAAGCCACGAGAGGCAATATCGGTCGTAACTAAAATATGATGCTGACCTCGGCCAAACTCACTCATGATGTTGTTACGTTGGCCTTGGGTTAGGTCACCACTTAGGGCAACGGCGTATAAATGTTGTTCTTTGAGTATAAGAGTGAGTCTTTCTGTATCAGCGCGCGTGGCAGTGAATACGATGATTTGACGGTATTCTTTCTGGTTGATCATATGACTTAATAAACGTTCTTTGTGAGTCACGTGATCGGCTAAATAAAACTGTTGCTGAATATCTTTATGTTCTTCACCCGCAGAGCCAACACTAATACGTTGTGGGCTTTTTAACAACGTCTGGGTAAGCTCGTGTAATGCGGCGCTGTCTAAGGTAGCAGAGAACATCATAGATTGGCGTTTACGGTGATCGGCTGCTTGATTGATAAGTCTTAGCTGTGATGCAAACCCTAAATCTAACATTCGGTCTGCTTCATCCAATATCAACATTTCAAGACCGTTTAAGAATAATGATTTGCCTGCAAGATGATCGGCCACACGACCCGCGGTACCTACAATAAATTGTGGATGGTGTTTTAGGGCTTTCACTTGGTCGTTGAAATTTTCACCACCTAGTATCAACGCGGCTTTAAGCTGCTGTTTAGCAATCAGCCCTTTGAGCTGCAAAAACACTTGCTTTGCGAGCTCTCGGGTCGGGGCTAAGATAAGCACTCTAGGATCTCGACGGCTTAATGGCTGTTTAGTTAGCACTCTATGTACTGCTGGCAGCAGAAACGCGAGTGTTTTTCCAGAGCCTGTTTTGGATGAGGCAATTAAGTCCTTGCCCATCAAGCCGTAAGGGATCGCCTTACTCTGGATTTCTGTAGGGGTATCAAGCCCTTTTATTTCAAGGGCTTTTAATAAATTATGATGTATCGGTAGGTCAGTAAATTGCAAAAGACACGCTCTAAAAACTAATATGCCAGCAATTATACAAGGCTGATGTCAATTGTGTCAGTTTATTTTAAAACATCATTTCAGGTATGTTGCCAGCCACCACCAATTTACCTGCTGTTTTAGTTCTAATTTCATCCACTGAAACCCCTGGCGCTCTTTCAACTAAGTGAAACGCGCCGTCTTTTACTTCAAGCACCGCTAAGTCGGTAATGATTTTATTAATACAATTAACCCCAGTTAAAGGCAAAGTACATTGCTCTAACAACTTTGAATGCCCATGTTTGTCGGCGTGAGTCATAGTCACAATGATATTTTGTGCGCCTGCTACCAAGTCCATTGCGCCGCCCATACCTTTGATGAGCTTGTTTGGGATCATCCATGAAGCAATGTTGCCGTAACAATCGACTTCAAATGCGCCAAGCACTGTTAAGTCCACGTGCCCACCGCGGATCATCGCAAAACTTTCTGCTGAATCAAATATAGATGCGCCTATTGCTGCAGTAACCGTTTCTTTTCCAGCATTGATCATATCTGCATCGACCTGTTCTTCGGTGGGATAGGGGCCCATACCCAGTAAACCATTTTCTGATTGCAGCATGACCTCAATATCGTCTGCTACATAATTAGCAGCCAAGGTAGGGATACCAATACCTAAGTTAATATAATGCCCATCACCAAACTCTTGTGCGACACGCATAGCAATTTGTTCTCTGCTTAATGACATAATAATGACCTATTGATTGCTAGAAGTTGCTGAAAGGATTTTACGCTCGATACGTTTTTCAAAGCTGCCGACTATTATTCTGTCAACGTATATGCCTGGAGTATGTATTTCACTGGGAGAAAGCTCCCCTGGCTCCACTATTTCTTCTACTTCGACGACCGTTATTTTACCTGCTGTGGCTGCCATAGGATTAAAATTTTGGGCAGTATGGCGATAGATACAGTTACCGTAACGGTCAGCTTTATAAGCTTTGATAATGGCAAAATCACCTGTAATCGACTCTTCAAGAATATAATCACGACCATTAAATTTTCTGGACTCTTTACCATCACCCACTGGTGTACCAAAACCTGTGGCGGTGTAAAATGCAGGGATACCTGCGCCTCCGGCACGCATTTTTTCGGCTAATGTACCTTGCGGTGTTAACTCAACTTCTAGCTCACCGTTTAATAGTTGCTGTTCAAATAGAGCATTTTCACCCACATAAGACGACACCATTTTTTTGATTTGTTTTTCTTCAAGCAACAAACCCAAACCAAAGCCATCAATCCCACAGTTGTTTGATACAACCGTTAGACCTTGTGTATTCATCTTTTTGATTTGTGCAATTAACCCTTCAGGAATGCCGCAAAGACCAAATCCGCCGGCTATCACTGTCATATTGTCTTGTAAGCCGGCCATTGCCGCTTCGTAACTGTCTACTACCTTGTTAAAACCTGCCATGATTCGCTCTCAAGTTAAACACCGTACTACTAGTGTAAAAGATACATTTAAATAGTAAAATTGAATTAATGTCTGTATTAATAGATTTTATTTATTAATACAGTCTCATATATTGATGCCTATGGTTTCAAACAAGAATCGTTAACAAAGAGTCGTTAACAAAGAATCGCTAATAGAGAGTCGCTAATTATGCACAACGTATCTTTTCGGCAGATACAGATTTTTGTTTGTATTGCGCAATCACATACATTTGCTCAGGCGGCTGAAAAAATGTGCTTATCGCAGCCTGCTTTGTCTTCGGCAATCAAAAAGATGGAATCACAATTAGGTGGATTAATGTTTTCTCGCACCACCCGCAAAGTTGAGTTGAGCCCTGAAGGTCGCCAATTTTTACCCGTGGCAGTCAGGCTTATGGGTGATTGGCAAGATGCGTTTGCAGATTTACATAATCTATTTTCATTGGGTCAAGGTAAGTTATCAATAGCCGCGATGCCCTCTTTTGCGGCGGGGCTGTTACCGAGTATCTTGCAACAGTTTAAAACTGAGTTTCCTAATATTAAATTGTCAGTGACGGATGTAGTAATGGAGTCAGTGATAAAAGACGTACAGGCAGGTAGAGCTGAAATTGGTTTTTCTTTTGAGCATGAAAAAATGGATGGATTAGATTTTCATCCTATTCTCACCGACAATTTTATTGCAGTTTTGCCAGTTAACCATCCTTTGAGTAAACATCAAGTTGTGTCGTGGTCACACATTGCTTTGTATCCTTTTGTTGCTATGAACAAAGGCTCAGCTATTCGTCAATGGATTGATTCATTCATGGAAATTGAGCATTTGTCCCTAGATATAGTAGTAGAAGCAAGTCAACTTGCCACTTTAGGACAGTTTGTAAAACATGATTTAGGGGTGTCTGTAGTGCCCGCTTTATGTCAAGAACAGATGCTCAACAAAGAACTACTTTGTTTGAAAATACATCAAAGTGGTTTGAGTAAAAGGGTAGGTATTATTCGCCAAAAAAATGGCAATCTGTCTTCAGTAGCTGCATCATTTTGGGACTGGACAGTCAACAATATCTTTTATCCCAGTTAATCTGGCGCTGTTAAGCCCATGTTGGTGAGATAGGCTGAGATATTATTATCATTATTATTAACATCACCATCACCATTTCTTTTTATGTGAAAACAGTTCGTCGAGCTCGTTTTTTTCCAACTGTTCTTTTTTTGCCACATCTCGGCTATTGGTTGTTTTTAGATTTTTCTCAATATTACGTAATTGCTCTTCCAAATCTGCTCTTTTAGTGATGATAAACTCATCTGGATTAGGTTGGGCTGAAAGTGCTGTAATGGCTTTTTCTAAGCATTGTCTGGCAGAGCCTAACTGATTGCTCTCGATTGCAGTATCTCCGCGTCTTATCAGCGTATCGACATTGGCTCGAAGTTGTAATCGTTCAAGTAGTTTGTCTTCGGCTAAAAACGTCTTACTCTCGATACGATTTTTCTTAAATTCAGCACGCAACATTGCACGTAAGGTTTTGATACCTCGAATAAACTGAATAATTTGTTTATCGTTTTGTGGTAATTGAAAATCATCTTCTGGTGGGGGAGGTTGATTGACGTCAATAGTTTTTAAATTATCTTCTGCCGCTTTAATTCTTTCATCTGAATCTACTATATTATCGCCCAGTTGATTAGCTGTTTTCATTGCGGCTAGAATTCTGCGCAGCATAATAAATACCAATTTTTGGGAGATGGGTATTTGTTCTGCCGCTAATAGTGCGGCTTCGGTGATGTCAATAATACCTTTTTGCTTGGATAATTCGGTTCTGCGCTCAGCTTCTAACTTATTTTTGTGCTGTTGAATTGCGTTCACAATAACGCCTATTAGTACTAATGCGAGGATCAACATGATTATTATTGTAAATATCATAGCTCTATAATTTTCCACCCTTTGAGTTTATCGCTCGATACTATTAGTTAGTTTTTAGTTAGGATTTAACTAAAAACGCCGCGAACGCAATGTCCGTAGCAACTATTTAGTTATTTAACCATTTAGCTATTTAGCTATCTAACTACGCAACGTTGCGTTCGCTGCGCTTAGTACAAGCTATCGCAATCACTTGCTCGCTTAATTTATTCACTGCTCCATCCATCCATCCATCTACTCATCTACCCATTTGCTATCTAGGGTATGGTTAAGATAAAAACACCACCCCCTAAACTTCCACCATTTTTTAAGGATATGCTTCCTTGGGTTTCTGCTTTGACATGTGCTTGAGCAATTAAACGTGCAAAAAATAAACCTAAACCTGTTCTTCCTTGACCGATATCATAATGTTGTATGCTAACACTATGAGCTTGCAGCATGCTTTGTGGGTAGCCAGGCCCATCATCTTCTACCTTAAACACTAATTGCTTATTTTCAGTATATACACTGAGGTGTATTTTTTTATGACCATAGCGCATTGCGTTAATTAATACGTCATTTAGCAAAATAGCAATCAAATCAGCGTCTAAATACCATGTTAAATCGACTGCTTGGCTCACTTCTAACATCATGTTTTTATGATTTAAGTAACTCTTATTAGTCGCTAATAAGTCTTCTACTACGCCTTGAATGTCATATTCATCGATATTAAGAGGCAAACTATTTAATCTAGTACGATACAAACATAACAACTGCATCAGTCCAGTATTCAACCTAGCCGCCTCATAATGTGCTGATGCTAAGTTTTCCCTAGACAACGGATCGGTCTGTACCAGACTGTTCCCTAAATTTTCGATAGATTGCATGATCAAACATAAAGAGTTCTTCATATCATGAACGGCAGAACCTAATACTGCTGAAAAATCAATTGACTCATCTTCTGTATACATAGAATGCTTCCGTCACAAAAATCAACAAAATAAACATAAAGTTGATCGCATAATATAAAAAATAACTAAACAATATCTTATCAGACCTTTTTCTGAATTTAACATTAGATTTCTAAGTCATTTTTATTAATTGTATCTAGTGTAGCTAGAACATTTTTTTAAAAATTAATAGAATTCGCCTTGTTAAAGTTATATAACGATTTAATATATACAAGTTCCCTAAGTTAACAAGTAAGGCTAAGACATGAAATTACAACAACTCCGTTACATTGTTGAGGTACTTAATAACAATTTAAACGTCTCTGCAACCGCAGAAAGCTTGTACACATCGCAACCGGGTATTAGTAAGCAGGTGCGTATGTTGGAAGACGAGTTAGGTATACAGATTTTTGGTCGTAGTGGCAAACATCTGACTCACGTAACTGAGGCTGGCCAAGATGTTATTAATATTTCAAGAGAGATCTTAGCCAAGGTTGAGAGTATTAAAGCGGTGTCTCGTGAACATACATTACCAGACCAAGGCAAATTAAATATTGCTACCACTCATACTCAAGCAAGATATGCCTTACCTGATGTGATTAAAGGCTTTATGAACAAGTATTCAAAAGTTTCGTTGCACATGCACCAAGGAACACCTTCTCAAATAAGTGATCTTGCCGCTAAAGGTGAGGCAGACTTTGCCATTGCTACAGAATCATTACACTTGTATAACGATTTGGTAATGTTGCCTTGTTATCACTGGAACCGCAGTATTATTGTTAACCGCGACCACCCATTAGCTAAAAAGACTAGCATTACCATTGAAGATATTGCCGAGTTCAACCTAGTGACTTATGTATTCGGTTTTACAGGGCGCTCGTCTTTAGACCAAGCTTTCAGTGCGGCAGGTATCGAACCTAAGATAGTGTTTACTGCCACTGATGCTGACGTGATTAAAACTTACGTAAGACTTGGAGTCGGTGTAGGTGTTATCGCTTCTATGGCCATCGACGAAAAATTAGACTCAGATTTAGTTAAAATTGATGCTAGCCATCTGTTTGAATACAGCACGACTAAAATTGGTTTTAGAAAAGGCTCATTCTTACGCAGCTACATGTATGAATTTATCGAACGTTTTGCCCCACACTTAACCAAGTCTGTGGTTGAAAAAGCCATGATGTTGAAAAATAACGACGAGGTTGAAAAAATGTTTAAAGGCCTAACTTTACCGGTAAGGTAAAAGCATTCATAAGCTTCTAGTTTGAAGCCAAAGATAAAAAATGCGTCTTTTAACGAACGGCGCTTTTTTATCAACCATCCGATAGTATTCAAAATTTGTTGAGATTCTTCCAGCATATAAAAACGGCATCTAAAAAACGGTATTCAAAAAGATTTATGCAACTTGTAGTGAGCGGTATTCTAGTTCACAAGACCGGCATGCATTTTTTATAGACGCTAACATCAGCTCTAGCGAATAATACTCAGGGAAAAAACCGCACCTTGACGATCTTTTCTGTTAACTAATTGGTGGGTTATTTCGTGTAGGTTGAGGATCTCCCTCACCAACATTAATCCAACACCTTGGCCAAATTCCTTGAAAGTAAAAAACGGTGTAAATAGTCGTCTCTCTACTTCCACTGAAATTCCACAACCCGTATCTTCAACCATCAAGTGAGTCATATTTTTTTCTTGTTTCAGGGTGATATTTATCTCACCATCTTTACCGATAGCCTCTAATCCATTTTTTAGTAAATTAACTAACACTTGTTCGAATAAATTAGCATCAGCAATTATGTATCGCTTTTGCTCACTCTGCAGATTGATAGTAATGTTTCTATTGTTACATTCAGCATAAAAAAGGGTACTTAAGTCGCGCAACATTTTTGATAGGTCAAATGATGTTTTGATTGGCTTTTCGAGTTTAACGACGTTTGAATAACCCTGCATAAATTGATTTAAACTGGCATTACGGTTGATAACAATGTTTATCGCATTTTCTAACTCTTCACCAGATCCTGGATCAAGTTGTTTTTTAAAGGTTAAACAACTTTCCAGTAGCGAGTTGGTGATTGCAATAGTGTTATTGACTTCATGGGACATCAAGCGGATCAGTTTTTCGTAAGCTGATTTTTGTAATTCGACAATATCACTGGTCAATTCATAGAGCATATAAAAAGAGCGATTAAACCCACGGTCTCTAATTTCGTAGTGGGCTATCTTTAATTGTCGTCCTTGACCTATTTCAATTAATTGATAGGAATCAACAGCTATATCAGATAGATACCTAAGTTGCGTTTTTGAGAGCTGTGCTAAGCTTTTACCGATAGGATTATTTTTTTTGAGTGAAAGTAACTGCTTGGACGCTGGATTGATATCAGACAGGCGCCCGTCGTAGTCCAGCAACACGACGCCGATCGGAGACTCTGCCATCAACTTTTGATAAACACCTTTTTGTTCACCCATTGCTAATCGTTCATGATGAAGCTTTTTCAACATAATATTGAATTGGTCAATTAAGCGGTCTAGTTCTGGCTGATTTAGTGTACTAAAGCGAGTAGTGAAGTCTTGTTCTTTGAGAAGGGTAGAGAAGGTCTCAATATACTCAAGCGGCTGCAGTGCTTTAATCATTAATCTATAGAAAATAACAAAGCTCAGTATCAGAATGGCCTCTACTAATACCAAGAAAGACCCCAGCTGTATTCTAAAAATAAATGCAACTGAAAAAAGACTAAGGTGTAGACAGGTTGTCGTTAGTAATAGCTTTTGTTTTAAGCTCATGAAGATAAGTCATGTTTTTCTATTCGCCGATAAAGTGCGGAACGGCTAATCCCCAAAGCTTCGGCTACTTTCGACAAATTATTGTTATAAGCTTTTATGGCCTTTTTCACCATAAGCTTTTCCATTTCATCTAGAGTTAGTGAGCCAATAGGTAAACTAGACTCATCAAATTCTTCATTTGTAGAACCGCCTTGAGTGTGAAAATCTTGAACAGTTAGTATCGGGTGACTGGACATCAGAGCCGCTCGCTCAACCGTTTGAGTTAATTGCCTAATATTACCCGGCCACGCTTGCTGCTCTAGCCAACTGATGGCGCTATCGTCTAAATTCATATTATCAATGTTATATAGCTGGCTCACTTTGTGTAAGTGTAACCTAGCTAATGGTGCGATATCTCCTCGGCGATTGCGTAGGGCAGGAATAACAACTGTAATTAAATTGATCCGATAAAGTAAGTCTTCTCGAAATCTACCGTCTTTGACCATTTCATGAAGATCACAGTTAGTGGCAGATATCACTCTTACATTGGCTTTTTTTGTCTGAGAAGAACCCACAGCTTGGTACGTTTGCTCTTGCAATATACGCAGCAGTTTAACTTGAGAGCTAGGGTCTAGGTCGCCGATTTCATCAAGAAAAATACTGCCATTGTTAGCCAGTTCAAAACGTCCTTTTCGATCTTGCTTTGCATCGGTAAATGCGCCGCGAACATGACCAAACATTTCGCTTTCAAAAAGTGTGGTGTTTATACCACCTAAATTAACCTTTACAAACTCTTGCTTCAATCGACGTGAATTTACGTGGATAGCATCGGCAATCAGTTCCTTACCTGTTCCACTTTCGCCCAGAATTAGAACCGCTGCATCAGTGGCAGCGACACGGCCAATCGTGGTCAGTACTGCTAACATAGCTGGGTCTTGTGCCACTATGCCGGAAAAATCATACTTTTCATCCAGCATTTGTCGGGTATTAAGTTACCAAGCTTTACTTTGATTTAATTCTAGACAGGTATTGACTATTCTAAGCAGCTGCTGATTATCCCAAGGTTTGGTTATAAAATCAGCTGCACCTTGCTTAATCCCATCAACCGCCAGCTCAATGGAACCCCAAGCCGTCATCAAAATAATTGGGACCGCAGGGAAATCATTCTTGATTTGATTAAGTAAAATCATGCCTTCTTTACCACTGGTATTACGTGAGAAGTTCATATCTTGTATGACGAGACCGACAGAGTGATTTTCTAAGTGTTTAATAGCTTCATCTTGGCAACTGGCTAGCAGCACTCGAAAACCATTTTGTTTCAGTAACATAGCAATTGAGGCCGTCACCGACGGATCATCGTCTACTAATAGAACTTGATAATCCTTCGAAATTATTTTTGTCATTAATTCAAGTCCATTGCTTTCAACTTTTATTCTAGTTTAGGAACGCATCGATTAACGTTAAATATCAAGCCCAAAGATAACTGAATATCCCTGGATTTTAGTTGAACTGATTTCATAGCTATTTTTATAACTATTTTCATAACTATCACTTAACGAATATGGCTTAAAATCGATTAGCCATTACTCGCAGTGTAGCGCTTCAGATGGAGAATGCTTGGTAGCAATCTTACCCGGATAGTAAGCGCATAATGCCGCTAACGTTAGCATAAAAGCCGCAGCAGACAATAGACTTACCCAGAATAATGGCCAATCAAGCTCTTGGAATACACCCAACATCGGTAATTGAACTAAGCCAATAAAAGCGATGGCCATACCGATAAAAGTAACAATCATCAACTCCCCGATTATCTGCTTATGAATGCTCACCGCAGAGGCACCTAGTGCTCTTCGTAGTCCAATCTCATGAGTTCTACTGATGACGTTTTGCCATAGAACCCCAAATAACCCCATGGCGACCATGATGATCAAAAACCCTGCAATAATAGCTAAAATGGTTAGAGGCACGGTTGTTTGTCTAATTTGACTGTGTCGCTGGCTTTCCCATGAGGTGAGAGAGTAATTATTTTCAGGTGCCAATGCTTTTAACATCTCTAGCACTGTTTGTTCGAATGCTGGATCCAAATCCGCGCTTAATTTTAATTCTATGCCTAATACTTTTCCTGGTGCTTGCATATCGCTTCTTGAAAAAACGTAGGGAACGACGGCAGAAAGCTCACCAAATTGACGAAACGACTGAAATACTCCAACAATGCGTTTTTCCCTACTATCTTCTGATTCGGGATCCGCAATATTCTTTCCAATTACTGTTTCGTTTGGGAAGTAGAGTCTGACGAATTCTTGATTCACTAAAATGGGGTCGTAGTGTTGATTCGAATCTTGAGGTCCAAACCAACGTCCATCGTTAAGCGTCATTCCAAATGTTTGCGCTGCATTATCGTCAAAGGTATTTCTGAAGTAAAAAATTTTCTGTCCGTCGATATTGACACTACTCGAGCCCCGCCAATTTCGAAAGGTTGGGTTTTCTAGTAGATGCAATGTCTCAACTTCTGGTTGTTGCTTAACGCTGTTGATGATTTGCAGTAAGGTTGTTTCATCCTTTGATTCATCCCATCCACGAGTGGGCATAATTTGGATACGCCACATGTTTTCGTAATTGTACCCCAGTGGAATTTGATAGAGGTTGTAGTTGCGGATAGCGAGCACTGCTATTGCAAAAATCACAATAAAAGCAATGGCGATCTCCGCAATAATTAAGCTATTAGAACGTTTCCTATTCCATATCATTTTAAGTAAGTGTAAAAACATTTTAAAACCCTCCTTTTAATGCTGTCACTGGACTAAGTCTCGACATTTTGTAGGCTGGGTAGACACCTGAAATTAATCCAAATACTAATATTAGCAACAGTCCAATAAAAAATACTCGTATATTAAACGGGAAATGAGCATAGGGGATGAGACCACTTGCTTCGATGCTATTTAGAATGCATAAGCTTAGAATAATACCTAGGATCCCACCGGCCAAGGTCAATAAAATGCTTTCAATAATAAACTGCATCAGTAGTTGCTTAGTTGAGGCGCCAAAAGCTTTTCTAACTCCAATCTCAGAGGAACGCTCCATCATGCGACTAACGTTTAAGTTAATCATATTGATACTAGGCAGCAGCATAAAAAGAAGGACTAGGCTGACTATGACACCCATGAAAATATTTTCATGAGTGTCATAGCTAAATTTATCATAGAACATCTCACGAGAGAGGGACTGCAGCTTGGTATAAGCGCCACTGTAGGCTTCAGTCATATCGTGTGACGCGTCAAGTACCACATCGTTTTTTAAAAGGTTGATATATTCTTTGTTTGCGTCTTCCAAAAAAGCGGGATTAGAGTGATAAAGAACGGCATCCCAATTGCCTCTAGTTTCCTGCTGGTAGTCTGTGGTCGCATTGGTGGTGTAAGGTACCCAAATGTCTGACAACGCCACCTCTTCGACAATCGAAACATTTTCCACTACGCCAATGATAGTAAACTGCTGGTTTCCAATGGACACTTTTTGGCCAATGGCAGATGTTTCACCAAATAGTTCTTGTTGTGTATGTTGATTAACAACAGCAACAAATCGGCCTTTATTAAACTCCTCGTTTGAGAAAGCTCTACCTTGAATAAAGTTGAAATCCAAAACGCTCCAAAAATTGCTATCCGTTTTCTTAACCAGTAATCTTATTTTCTTACCTTGGTGGAATATTGATGTTGCATATGAACCTGAATTAATCGATATGAGCTCGGGGGTTTGCAATCGAAACAGGTTCTCCTTAATAAATTTATAACCAAGTCGACCCGAATTAGTTTGGTTATGTTCTTCATTGGTCAGTACTAGGCGACTAATCACTCTAATATTGTCAATATTTTTTTCAGGACCTTTTGGATAGAAATAGCTCTCAGCAATGGTACTGATAACCATCAGCACCATTAGGGTTAAGCTGATCCCAAAAAGATTGATAAAAGTGAAAAATTTACGTCTTAGAAAGACTTTCCAGGCGGTGATAATGTAGTTTAATAACATAGTGAATTCCCTTTGTGTTCTAGCGAACTAACTGCCCATCGAAGACGCGAATGGTACGCTGCGTTCGTTTAGCCATTTCTTCGTCATGGGTTACCATCACAATAGTTGCGTTATTTTTTTGATTAAGTGACTCAAGCAGCTTCATGATTTCATCACCCATATGGCTATCTAAATTACCGGTTGGCTCATCTGCTAGCAATATGTCAGGATTTCCAACGATGGCTCTGGCAATAGCGACACGTTGCTGTTGGCCGCCTGAAAGTTGGGTCGGGTAGTGATGCATTCTTGCTTGAAGACCCACTTTTTCGAGTGCTGCTGTGGCGAGCTCTCTTCTTTTCTTGGTGGACATTTTACGATAAAGCAAAGGCAACTCAACGTTGTCGAGCACTCGTAGGTCATGAATGAGGTGAAAGCTTTGAAAAATGAATCCGATTTTGGCATTCCTTAACTCCGCTATATGTTTGTCTTTGTAAGAATGAATGTCTTGATCATCAACCGCTACATTGCCTTCACTGGGATGGTCCAGTAGCCCCATGATATTCAGCAAAGTACTTTTGCCACACCCTGATGGCCCCATAATTGACACAAACTCACCTTTTTTGATGTGTAAGTTGATATTTGAAAGTGCAATTGTTTCAATCCGTTCAGTTTGAAATGATTTACTGATGTGCTTGAGTGTTAACATGACGTTACTCCCTTAATTAATGGCAAATTCTGTTAAATGTAAGTATTCGGAAACATCAGAAATAATGACCTCATCATTCTCGTTAAGCCCTCTACTAATTTGATGGATTTTTGCACTTCCTAAGCCTATCTCAACTTCTGTTCGATAGGCCGTGTTACGGCGGATGACAAAGACATTTTGAATGCCTCGGCCTGAAGTATAGGCGCCTTTGCTTAGTGTTAATGTATCGTCGATAGTCTTGATAATCAGTCCAACGTCGACCCTAAGGTTATTTTTTAATAGAGTATTATTAGGCTGTTCGAGGCTTATGGATAACTTCATTACGCCATTCTCGATAGTGGGTGTTTGTTGGGCAAGTTTTCCCTTTAGTTTCTGATTTTGATAGGTTATCTGTGCAGACATATTAGGTACCAATTGCGACGCATAAAAATCAGACAAGGTCGCTTCGACTCTAAAATGTGAATCATCAACAATTTTTGCTAACGCTTGGCCTACGGAAACGCTGCTGCCTGCATCTTGTTTAAGCCAGCTTAGTATTCCACTACGGGTTGCTTTTACTGATGCAAATTTTTTAAGTCTTAGTTGTTCGGCAAGTTCCTTTTTTAAAATTGATTTCTCAAGATTAAGTGTTTCTACCTCTGCTTGAGTGGCCGATTTTAGATCAGCGATTGATCGACTCAACTGACGTATTTCTATCTTGGTTCGCTTGACGTTAAGTTTGGCTTCGAGTAAATCTTGACTAGAAAACGTACCTAAAAAACGTAACTTGTTGAGCTTGTTTTGTTTGGTCTTCCTGCTTTCTAAATCAACCTCTAGTAATTCAACTCGACTACCTATGTCATTAATCGAACGCTTCACAATGAGTTTCTTAGTTTTTATTTGACTATCTTTAAGAGCGATCTGTTCTTCAATTTTGTCAATTACTAACATTAACTTTTGAGTACCTAGCTGAAGGATCAGATCACCTTTTGAAATGTTTTGTCCCGGCCTTACAAATACCTGACTGACATGGCTGGCAATTTCACTTGAAATAGTTTCTTCAAGCATCGGCACAACTAAACCACCTGCATTGATAGTGGCAGTGATGGTTTGCTTAGATGCCCTTGCAGTACGAAGATCGGTTCGGTTTACTGATGGAGTAAACAACCAGTTAACGCTATAAATAAATAGCGCAAATATCACAACCACGGTTAATGATTTAAACCAAACAGCACGTTTCTGTTGGTTGATATTTTGCGCTGACAGTGGACGGTCCATTAATATTTAACCTCTGAGATAAACTGGTTTTGATAATCTATGAGCAGTAAATATGCCAACTAAAATTAAAAATTAAAAATTAAAAATTAAACTCAATAAATTCAATGGGTTAATTGGAGATGTAAGTTATATTAAAAAACACTTGTTCGAAAACGAACAGGTTTTTGATATGAGTGTTCGTTATCGAACGCTAAGATAGTTGCATCAATATATTATGGATAATGATGCAATAAAAAAATCAATCACCAATATATCACTATTTAAACTTATTGTTATTTTCCATCCATAAAGTGGGGCACTCCCAATATACAGATGGAAAATAAATAGCGCTGTAGCGCTATTACAATCGAGATGTGAGTGATGAGATTAAAGCAATGAACCAGTAGCTTGGGTTAGTTCTTTATGCTGATAAACTGAGTTCGAATCAACAGTGACGGCTATGTATCTGTAGAATGTTGTATTGTGCATCTGCTCAAGTTGGCAGTAGAAAAACTGCAATACTAATATTCACCGCAAAAGACAATAAAGGTTCTGAGCGTCGTGCAAAGAAGAAAACACAACGTTTGTTACAGCCTCAGTTATAGCATCAGTTATAGCCTCAAAAACTGATTAGAAAATATCGCTGATCTTTTAGGATAATAATCAATTTGTCACTCTTTATGCAACGCAGCGCTCATTTTATTTTGTGTTGTAAGCCTTACAACCTTAAGCCTTATAACTTTTATCTTTAGTTAAAAGTTATATCTGCTGCTAACATTCAATAATATTGACCGCTAATCCGCCTCTTGAAGTTTCTTTGTATTTGGACTTCATATCGTTGCCTGTTTCCCACATGGTTTTGATAACCTTGTCGAGTGATACTTTGTGTTGCCCCGAGCCTCTTAAAGCAAGTCTAGAGGCGTTAATGGCTTTAATGGCGCCCATAGCATTACGCTCTATGCAAGGTACTTGTACTAAACCGCCCACTGGATCGCAGGTTAAACCTAGGTTGTGTTCCATTCCAATTTCGGCTGCGTTTTCAACCGCGTCCACTGAGCCACCCACTATCTCGGTTAATGCACCTGCTGCCATTGAACATGCGACGCCTACTTCTCCTTGGCAGCCGACCTCTGCGCCGGATATAGAGGCATTTTTTTTATACAAAATACCAATGGCTGCTGCTGTTAAGAAGTAACGGCTAACCGTGCCTTTGTCTACGGGCTTCACAAATTTATCGTAGTAACACAACACTGCTGGAATGATACCTGCTGCGCCGTTTGTTGGTGCAGTCACTACAGTACCGCCAGCCGCATTTTCTTCGTTAACGGCTAATGCGAATAGATTAACCCAATCCATGGCAACCATAGGATCTGCATTTTTTTCGTTTTGTAAACGATGATATAATCCAGGCGCACGACGGGTGACTTTTAAGCCACCAGGTAAAATCCCTTCAGTATGGATACCTGTTTGCACGCTTTTATACATAACTTGCCATATATGCCAAAGCTTGTTGATGATTTCTTCTTTAGGCTGAAATACTTCTTCGTTTTTCATCATAATTGAGCTGATACGTAGACCATGTTCTTTACTGTGCTCCAGTAACTGTTTAGCACTAGAAAAACCATAAGGCACGGGTTGTTCTTCGTGAATAAGTGCGGCTACTTTTTGCTCGGCAAAGTCTTGCTCTCGAATGATAAAGCCTCCTCCTATAGAAAAATACGTTTGTGAGGTGAGCACTGTCTTATTTATCATGGCATGGAACGTCATACCGTTTGGATGTTGACTGAGGGATTTACGACGATGAAAAACTATTGCGTTGAGCGCAGGAAATTTGATTAACTTTTTATCATCTAAGTTGAGCCTTTGACAGCTACTCACCTTTTCAAGATAGGTATCAACCATAGAGCTGTCGATAGTCTCAGGAGCGTAGCCAAGTAATCCTAAAATCACTGCTTTACCCGTTCCGTGACCTTTACCTGTTTGCCCTAATGAGCCAAACAGTTCTACCTTAATCTCATCAGTTGTATCGAAAAATCCTTGTTGTGATAATTCCCCGCAAAAGGCTTTAGCGGCCCGCATCGGGCCAACAGTATGCGAGCTAGAAGGGCCAATACCGATACTGAACATATCAAAAACGCTGATCATCTGTTTGATCCACTACAAAAGAAGAATAGGTTGATATTGTGCTAGTTTAAAGTGGACAGAACAATAGCTGGCATACTTACAGTGGTTACATAAGTGTAAACATTGCTTTATACCATTAACAAACGGCTGGGGTAACAGTACTCCTCGCGTTGCTATTATTATATTTTTACTGTGTTTTTATGTGTTATATCCATTATCGATGGCTAACTACCACGACAATAACTAGGTTAAATGTGAAGTTAAATGTGAAGTCAAATGCAGGGGGCTGTCACTTATTATTTTAGATTAAAGCTGCCTAGGTTTGTTAATCACCGATGTGGAAATGGTTTGACAAGTTTCGTACAAAAGCGGCCGTCGCACCCCAAATATTATGCTGTTTCCATGGAATAAAATAAATTGGAAATTGCCCGTTTTTACGCTTAACCCAATGAATTAAATGATTTTGTTGGTCCATCAAAAAACTTAATGGCACTTCAAAAGTACTTTCTACTTCATTTCTATCTAAGGCTAAACTTGCTGGTGCTGAAATAAATCCAACATAAGGCATGACTTCATAACGACTCACGGTACGGTACAAAGGTAGGTTACCAATGACCTGTACTTTATCGGGTGATAAACCTACTTCTTCATAAGTTTCACGCAAAGCAGTTTCAACTAAGGAGCCATCATATGACTCCTGTTTGCCACCAGGAAAACTCACTTGACCAGCATGGTGCTTTAAGTGGCGCGCTCTTACTGTAAATAATACAGTGAGTTCATGCTTATATTCCATTATAGGCAGCAGTACAGCGGCAGGTTTGCCTGGCTCTTCGAGTGGAAAATCGGCTTCACGATTAATCTGTTTAGCATGATGAAAACGAGTGAGAAATTGCGCTTTATGCATCAGTTATTATCCAAGCCTCGCTGCGGTGGATTCGAGACTCAAAATAGGCAGTATTTTTGATACTTTGTCTAGGCATTCTTGATACTCATCTTTCGCATTGGAGTCAAGCACGATGCCACCCCCTGCCCAACAATGAATTATGGGCTGGTGGTTTGCTTGCTCGTTTGACTTTTCAGATAATTCTTCAAGTGTTTTTTCAGGTGCTTTTTCACATAGTAAGGTGCGTATACAAATATTAGTGTCCATGTCACCAAACACGCCTAGGTAGCCAATACTTCCGCAGTAAACATTACGGTTATTGGGCTCAAGTTCGTCGATTATTTGCATCGCGCGTACTTTTGGTGCGCCGGTAATAGAGCCCCCTGGAAACGCGCCTTGTAATAAATCTAGAGCACTACTGGTCGTTTTAAGCTTACCCGTGACTGTACTCACTAGATGATGGACTGCAGCAAAGCTTTCCAACTTAAATAGCTCAGGCACTTTAACAGTGCCCGGTTGACAATGTTTGCTCAAGTCATTGCGCAGTAAATCAACAATCATCAAGTTTTCAGCTTGGTCTTTTTCTGCGCTTAACAATGAGTCGATTTGCTGCTGATCTTCTACGGCATCGTTACTGCGCAGTCTCGTTCCTTTTATAGGTTTAGTTTGTACTACTTGCTCGTTAACAGATAAAAATCGTTCGGGTGAAATACTCATGACTACGCTATCTGCTAAACGAATAAATGCAGAAAATGGCGCTTGATTGGCGCTCCGTAATCGTTGATAAGCTTGCCATTCATTACCGCTATAATGGGCTGAAAAACGCTGGGCTAAATTAATTTGGTAACAGTCACCGGCTTGTAAATAAGACGAAATAGAGGCTAGTTTTTGTGTGTACTGGTGCTGGCTCATATTAGCTTGCCATTGGCTAGTTAAGCTAAATGAGTCGGGTATTTTATGCTTATCGACTAATTGTTGAATATCCTCGATACTGGGATGAGAGTATTGATCTACGTAACATAGATAAAATTGTTGCTTGAGATTGTCTTTTATAACGCTCCATGCATAAATCCCCACCGCCATATCTGGTGTAGAGTATTCATCTAGATTTTTATTGGGCAAGCGCTCAAAACGTTTACCTAAATCATAACCAAATAGCCCCAGTGCACCTGCCATAAAAGGCAAGGTAATATTTTGTGTAGGCGTAACTTGGCTGTGGGGCATATATTTTTCAAGCAAGTTTTGCACTAAAGTTAATGGATTATCTGAGCTTTCTTGGCTTTGGTTAATTTCTTGCCGGTATACGGTACTCTTGTCGCCGATTGTGGTAACACAAGCAATAGGATCAGCAACGATGATGTCGAAGCGGCCATCTTGCCGCTGGCTGTCTGAAGAGTCTAAGAACATCGCCCAAGGCTTGTCCGCAAAATGAGAAAAAATGTCTGCCATAGAATAACTATTGGGTAAATTAAGCGGACAGATTGTTAGTGCGTAAGTATGGTTATTCATGGTGATTATTTTATATATCTCGAAAAGGTTGATATGTTAGCGCTCACCACTACTCAATTGTCATGGAGCAAATTGCGTGTTCGCGTTATCATAACAAGTAGTGAAAACTTAACCCAGAAAATTCATGAGGCATCTATGGCAGTTATCCGTCAGCAAGACTTTATCGATAGTATTGAAGAGTCTTTGCAATTTATTTCTTATTATCACCCCCTTGATTACATCAAAGCGGTCGAAAAAGCCTACAACAAAGAACAAAGTAAAGCGGCAAAAGATGCCATGGCGCAGATACTCATCAACTCGCGCATGTCGGCTGAAGGCAAACGCCCTTTGTGTCAAGACACGGGTATCGTCACCTGTTTTGTGAAGATCGGCATGGGCGTGCAATGGGATAAAACAGATTTGACCGTACAAGAAATGGTTGACGAAGGTACCCGCCGTGCTTATTTAAATCCCGATAATCCATTACGTGCGTCGATTGTCTCCGATCCTGCAGGCAAACGGAGCAATACAAAAGACAATACCCCTGCTGTGGTACATATTGATACTGTGTCTGGTAGTGAAATCGATGTGATGATTGCTGCTAAAGGCGGTGGCTCTGAAAATAAATCTAAAATGGTTATGTTAAACCCGAGTGATGATATCGCTGACTGGGTCGTTAAAACACTGCCCACTATGGGAGCGGGTTGGTGTCCACCGGGAATGCTGGGAATAGGTATCGGTGGGACGGCAGAAAAAGCTGCCGTGCTAGCTAAAGAAAGTTTGATGGATCCGGTTGATATCCAAGAATTGATCGACAGAGGTGCCAAAACCACGGAAGAGAAACTTCGTCTAGACATTTATAAGAAAGTGAACGACTTAGGTATCGGTGCTCAAGGGTTAGGTGGATTAACGACTGTAGTGGATGTCAAAATTAAATCCATGCCAACTCACGCAGCATCTAAACCTGTGGCGATGATACCCAATTGTGCAGCAACACGTCATGCGCACTTTCACCTAGATGGCTCAGGCCCTGCTGCGTTTACCCCGCCTAGATTAGAAGACTGGCCCAAAGTGACTTGGGATGTAGCTGAAGATACACGCCGCGTCGATTTAAATACAGTCACTAAAGCAGATATCCAAGATTGGAAAGTAGGCGAAACAGTATTATTGTCAGGTAAAATGTTAACTGGCCGTGACGCTGCGCACAAACGCATTCAAACTATGCTCGATAACGGCGAAGGGCTACCTGAAGGCGCAGATTTGACCAATCGATTTATTTACTACGTGGGGCCGGTGGATGCAGTGCGCGATGAAGTTGTCGGACCAGCAGGTCCTACTACCGCTACACGTATGGATAAGTGGACTGATATGATGTTAGAGAAAACCGGTCTGATAGGTATGATTGGTAAAGCTGAGCGTGGCCCTGCTACAGTTAAAAGTATCGCCAAACATAAGTCTGTATATCTTATGGCAGTAGGTGGCGCTGCATATTTAGTGTCTAAAGCGATTAAAAAGTCCCGCGTGGTAGCTTTTGAAGATTTAGGTATGGAAGCCATCTATGAATTTGATGTTGAAGATATGCCAGTAACCGTCGCTGTTGATAGCACGGGTGCCAATGCACATGAAACAGGGCCTGCTATTTGGAAAATCAAAATAGCAGAAATGGAAAAGTAATTATTTTTGGCTGAGGCCCAGTGAGCTCTTATCTTCTGGCGATAAATTATAGCGTTAATTTATCGCTTTTTTTATGGGGAAAACTCGATCAAAATAGCGTATGCCACTATGAATCAACATTATAAGTTAGCACTATGAGTCAATTTAACGATCCTATTTTATTATCTATCTTTGCCAGTCTGTTGTTATTGGGATCCTTGCTTGGCGCTTTGATAGCTCACATCAAAGTTAAGAAGAGTGCGCAACAGGTCATTCAACAAAACAATTTATTCGCTACTCAACAAGAAACACAGCTGCAAAACCAGCTTGCAAAACAAGACTTAACAATAAAAGCTTTGACTTCAGAACAACAGTTCGCCCAACAGCAACAAATGAGTACTCAAAACACGCTAGGCCGGTTAACTCAGCGAATCGAAAGAATTGCTGAGTTAGAAATAGAAAAAAACTACTGGCAACAGCAATACCAACAAAGTAGTAAACTTGCAGGTGAATTACGCACTCAGCTGGAGTCACAGGCTGCACGATTTGAACAAGAGCAAATTGCCAGTAAAGATAAATTACTATTGTTAGAAGTGGCTGAAAAGCGTCTACAAGAGCAGTTTGAAAATATTGCCAATAAGATCTTTGAACAAAAACAAGAAAAATTTAGCCAATCAAGTAAGGCTGGTTTAGATTCTATCTTGTCACCTTTAAAAGAACAGATTGAAGGCTTTAAAAAACAAGTTACCGATCAATATGTTAAAGAAGGACAGGAGCGAGCTTCCCTTAAAACTGAAATTTTAGGATTAAAAGAACTCAATCAGCAAATTACTCACGATGCAGCCGCCTTAACTAAAGCTTTAAAAGGTGATAATAAAGTTCAAGGTAATTGGGGGGAAGTCGTTTTAGAAAGAGTTTTAAAAGAGTCTGGATTACGCGAAGGACATGAGTTTGATACGCAAGTTGCATTAAAGAATGAATACGGAAAAAGTTATCAACCAGATGTTGTGGTGCATTTACCAAATGATAAAGATGTAGTTATCGATTCCAAAGTATCTTTAGCAGCTTATGAGCGATATTTTAATGAACATGACGATGAATTAGCGCGTGCCGTGCATCTAAAAGAACATGTCAACTCGTTACGCAATCACATAAAAGAACTGGGTAAAAAAGATTATCAGGACTTAAAAGGTATTCGTACTCTTGACTATGTGCTGATGTTTATTCCTATAGAATCAGCATTTTTGCTTGGTGCAGATCAAGCCCCTGAATTAATGAAACTCGCTTTTGACAATAATATTATGCTGGTGAGCCCCACTAATTTGCTGGTGGCATTACGCACTATTAATAATATTTGGCAATACGAATATCAAAATCAAAATGCACAAAAGATTGCCGATAACGCGGCCAAGTTATACGATAAGTTTCATGGATTTATGGTTGATATGGATAAAGTAGGTAAAGCTATAGAATCAAGCCAAAAGAGTTATGAAGGCGCGATGAACAAGCTATCCACAGGCAAAGGTAACCTTGTAAGACAAGTGGAGCAATTCCGTAAATTAGGTGTTCAAAGTAATAAGAAGCTGGATGATAATTTGTTGGGTAGTGCCGGTGTGGAAGACGAAAACGAGGCCGAAATCGAAGACGGAAACGAAGACAAGAGCCAAAAAAGTAATAATAGTGAATAAAAGTGGGAGCCGGTAATAGGCTTGATAACTTCTAAATAGGAATAAGACCTATCAACTCTAAAATATTGGGGTTGACGCTAAGTCAAGTCATCAACCCAGATATTATTAAATAATGAAATACAATATTATTTTTATTGGTAAAAGCTAAACAATAATAAAATAAACAATAAATAGATAGACAGACAGACAGTAAATCAGCTACCACCTGCATCTTAAAGTACTGGTCAATTTGAGTAAAAATCTGAGTGAAAATTTAAGTAAAAATTTAAGTAAAAATTCGAATAAAAACCTGAATAAAAAGTCGACGCGCGGCGACGAACCAGCAGCACTTGCTGTAGTAGACTATGTAAAGTTATCAACGACATTACAGCAAGGCAAATGACACGTTTTTTGGCTTACAAAACTTGAGTTAAATAATCACTATCTACCCTAACCAAAGATCGCATAGCGCTTGATCAATGATTTCCAAAGCTATGCTGTCGTTGTGCGCTGCAGCAGCAATAAAAGTCAGCTTTTTGAGTTTTTTATCACGCAACACAGTAAGTTGCACCGCTTGGTCAACCGTTAAAGAGTTAAGTTGCGCGATTAAGTTTTCCTTACTTACCACCCACTTATCGATGGCTATCAACACATCACCCACTTGCAATCCAGACTCATAAGCTGCAGTTTGCTCTGTGACTTGGGTAACTTGTATACCAATTTCTCGCGCTTTTACTTGTGCACCAAAGTCGATTTTAATGGGTGATGTTACGACTACACCGCCTTTGTCATCAAGATTTTCTCTGGGTGAGAAATGACATTGAATACCAAATTTATTCAGTAGTTCGTCAAATGGTAGCTCTTTAGTAGAGTATAAGGCGGCTTCAAAAAAATCATGTAAATCTAAATTTAGCTGTGTTTTGAGAATGTTTTGCACCACGTTGATTGGGGTGGGGACATCCAGTTTGCCGTGCTGCTTCCACAAATATCGCATCACATCATCTAAACTATGGTTTCCATTACTTTGGTGTTTTATTAATAGATCCAAGCACATAGCTAAAACAGCACCTTTGTTATAATAACTAACAATATTATTGATGGCACTTTCATCTTGTTTATAAAATTTGGTCCACGCATCAAAACTGGACTCAGTGATAGTTTGCTTAAAGCGACCTTTATTGCGTATGAGTCGAGTTAGATTTTGGCCTACCACTTTTAAATACTGCTGTTGGGTGATGAGTGAGCATCGCAGTAAACTGAAGTCGTCATAGTAGCTAGTAAATCCCTCATAGATCCACAGTTGTTGCGTATATTGTTCTTTGTCTAACGTGGCGTCATACAATTCTTGAGGTTTAATTCTTTTCACATGCCAAGTATGAAAAAATTCGTGACTACATAAACTTAGAAATACTTGGTAACCATCAGTCATTTTTTGTGCATCACCCAAACTGGGTAAATCGTTTCTGCTATACATCAGTGCTGTAGAGCTCATATGCTCTAAGCCGCCAAAGGCATTATCTGTCAATAGTGTAATAAATTGATAACGCTTAACTGGAGGTGTATCTGCAAAAAACTCAATGTGTTGTTGGCATACCTTGGTTAAATCTTTTGTAATGCGCGATACGTCTGATTGATGCCCACCTGCAAGTATCAATTCAAAATCTACTCCAGCGGTAGCAAACGGCAGAATATCAAACTCTCCTAACAGCACCGGATGATCGATTAATTCGTCATAGTGGTTAGCCCAGTACTCCCCAAATGCATGTTTACTTTGCATTTGGGTGGGCATAGTCGTTGCTACTTTCCAGTGGGATAGCTCAGCTTGCATCGGTTTTTCTAAGGTGAGTGTGCACGGTTGATTGGTTTGTCCAACTACCGCCAAGAAAATATTGGTGCCGTTGAAAAATGCTATTTCATCATTGATATACGCACCTCTAACTGACAAGTCAAACGCATATACTTGATATTTTATATTCAATCCAGTGACGACTGCCTGTACCTTCCAAGTCTGCTTATCACTTTTTTGGATACTTATTTCTTGTCCGGTATCGTCTTTAGCACTAATAGTGATAATGTTTTTAGCAAAATCACGGATCATATAACTACCTGGGATCCATGCGGGTAATGTCAAAACTTGCCCATGAATATCAGGGTTTTCGATGCGTAAGTTAACATCAAATATATGCCCTGCGATGGATGAGACCTGAACGTGATAATGAATGGGTGATGGATGATTATGCATGATGTATCTCTATTTTATGGTAAAGCGGTGATTTTGACGACTTGGGCAGATAAATATACCGTAATGTATTGTTGTTTATATAAACTTTATTTAACATCAACTGAGAATATATACTACCGATGGTAACAATAAAGTTGCTCAAGGATTATTAATTAAATGGCAATCTTGCAGGAAAAGTTTGGGCTGACCAATGAAGATTTAAAAAAAATCCGCTCTATGCGTCCAGGTAGACCTCTCGACTTACAGCTAACCACTGCGACAACCGTCAAAAGGGTAAGAACTGAATTCGTCGGTATGGATGGTACACGTTGTATGATCTTCAGATATCCAGATGAAGGTAAGTGGGGCTCGCTAGGAGATGGAATTTTTAAAGATAGGGCAATAGTCGCTAGATATATTCTTGAAGACGACACTGGCGAAATCATAGCCTTTAAAGTTAAAGTGATATTGGTGGCGACTAAACCCAGTCATTTAATTTTCACTACTTTTCCTCTTGCTATTCAAAGACGCGATTTACGCGCTGAGCTTAGGTCGCAAACTAAGATGGCAGTCAGTATGTTTGATACAGCCAGCGATTTAGCTATATGTAACTCTATAGTTTTAGATATTTCAGTTAATGGCTGTCGGATCAGTATTGATAAAGGGGCCGTTGGCGCAAAGCCAAAACTTGGACAGGTTGTTAAAATGTATTTTACCGCGTCCAATAACAAAAGAAGCTACCTCACAGGTACTATTATGAACAATAAGTCTGATGAGATATGCTTATATTATGGTGTTAGATTTGAGTCACCTAAAAAAGAAGTTGAGCAGTTACTGAAAGATCTTATGTTAATAATGGGATAAATTGTATATTTAGTCGGTAATTAAGTCGTTTTTAATTGATGCAAGCCTATTGAGTTGTTAAATTAGTGTTAATTAAGTGCCAGCGAGGTTTACATGCGTCAAATAGAATTTCTTTTAAATGAGTACGGTGAAAGTCACAAGAACAAAACCAATATTCTTATTCATGCCATAGCAGTGCCAGCAATATATTTTGTTACTATTGCGCTGATTTGGTCCATTCCCACGCCTGCTTTTATGGACTATTTTGATATCACGTGGGCACACGTCATTGTCATCCCTACTTTGTATTACTACTTTCGTTTATCTGGGCCAATAGGTGCAGCTATGACACTATTGTCCATACTGTCATTTTTTGGTATTAAGCTGCTGGTAGCCTTAGACATTTCTGTATGGCAATTTAGTATCGCATTATTTGTTATGATGTGGATTTTACAATTTATAGGGCACAATATTGAAGGTAAAAAGCCAAGTTTTCTAAAGGATGTGCAGTTTTTATTAGTGGGACCTGCATGGTGGTGGGTGCATTGGTTAAAACGCTTACATATCCATTATTAACATTCTTTGTACTCTTTGCATTATTTGTACTATTTACATTATTCAGTCAATCTGTAGTCAATTGCGATAAAACAGCGCTTATCTAAGACCAAGGGATAGTTTCCTTGGTCCACTTTTTTGTATACTCGTTCCCTACTTATCATTTGGGAAAATCTGTGCCTAATTGGGAAAAACTAGTTGATAGCCGAGAGCGGTTGTTCTGGACACTGCACACTGCCGGTTGGAGCGGCTTCGCTATTGTGTATTACATCGGTTCACTTTTGCATGATATGCGCAGTATATGGCTATTTGTTATTATTTTGAATGCCTACGCCGGCTGGTTGTTAACCATCCCGCTGCGTTATATTTACCGTAAAGCCAGAACCATGAGCCCTCTTAGAATGTTGGCTGTGGTGGCCGCTAGCTTGTACATCACCGCACTTTTTTGGGCTTTTGTAAAAAATGTTAATCTGTGGGAAATATATAAAAAAGGCTACCGCCCAGATGAGTGGTATTGGTATTTCAAGGATACATTGAACTCTCTCATCATGATTGGATGTTGGACTGGGGGCTACTTTGGTATCAAAAATTACCAAATGCTGATCAAAGAAAAGCAAAACGTACTCAAAGCTTCATCCATGGCCCATCAAGCTCACATTAAAATGCTCAGATACCAGCTTAACCCACACTTTTTATTTAATACGTTAAATGCTATTTCGACACTTATTCTGATGAAAGAAAACAAAACAGCGGAGACTATGGTCAATCGTTTAAGCGACTTTTTACGCTACTCTTTGGACAAAGATCCCATTCGACGAGTGCCTCTTATTCAGGAAATTCAAGCATTAGAACTGTATTTAGACATTGAAGAAGTTAGATTTGAAGATCGCTTAACGGTAGTTTGGGATATAGCAGAACAAACCAAAAGTGCCCTTGTACCCAGTTTGATTTTACAACCTATTATCGAAAATTCGATTAAGTTTGCTATCTCTAAACTGGAAAGCGGTGGGTGTATCAGTATTTTAGCTAAAAAATTGGGTGGCGAGTTAGTGCTTAACGTCAGTGATAACGGTCCTGGTGCAGAGATTAAAAACGGACAATTACCTATCAGCAAAAATGGCGGGGTAGGGTTGCACAACATAAAGGAAAGATTAGAGGCTTTATATCCTGACAGACATTGTTTTGTGATATCGCATAATTACCCAACGGGTATCAAAGTTGATATCCGTATCCCATTTGAAATAAGTGAGAACTCAAGTGACAAAAAAAATGAAAATTAGCACTGTCATAGTCGACGACGAACCGCTTGCTCGTAAGGGATTGTCTTTGCGCTTGGCTGAGTTTGACAATATTGGTATTGTTGGTGAGTGTAAAAATGGCATCGAAGCGGTGGCAATGATCCCACAAGTACGCCCTGATTTGGTATTTTTAGATATTCAAATGCCAGGACTGAATGGCTTTCAAGTTATTAATAAGTTGCAGGAGTTGAAGCAGCCCATTCCTTTAATAGTGTTTGTCACTGCCTTTGATTCTTATGCCATCAAAGCTTTTGACATACATGCATTAGACTACGTGTTAAAGCCTGTGGACGAGATACGTCTAAAAGCCGTTATTGATAGAGTATTATTGACGCTAGAGCAAAAACAGCAAGATGCTAATAATCAAAAGCTTGCTGAGCTAGTTGCTAAATTTACGGGTGACGATTGTGAAGATATTTTGCGAAGGTTAGCCAGTGGTGAGAGTATTTCTAGTCATACATATCCTGAGATATTAGCTATAAAAGACGGCTCAGAAGTCACGCGTGTTGCGGTAAATGATATTCAATGGATTGATGCCGCAGGTGATTACATGTGTGTTCATGCTATCGATCAGACTCATATCATGCGCCGCACTATGAAAGAACTAGAGCAAGAACTGGATCCAAAAATGTTTGTCCGAGCTCATCGTTCAGCCATTGTTAATATCAAGTTTGTACAGAAAATGATCAGTCATATCAGTGGCGAATACCACTTAATACTCAATAACGGTGCAGAGCTCAAAGTCAGTCGTAGTCATCGAGACCGAGTTAAAGAAATGATCAAGCTATAAATTACATAATGCCAACTGGAGCTTTAATGAACATTGAGCAAATTGGGTAGAAGCTCGCGTTCTCAGCCACTTATTTTACCAGTGAATGAGTCACCCCTTCGTGCCTGCCGCAAGACAGTCGATAGATAACTTAAGTTTTATCAGTAAGCATTGGTCAGTGTTGTCATCTTCTGAGGCTATGAGCAACAATAGCTAGCAAAGTTGTGATTTTTTTAATGACTCTCTTTGTGCCTTAACACAAAAACCTTTGTTAAAAGTATTCGTAGTTAGATAGTTAAGTAGTTAAACAGTCAGCCTTATTAATTTATATTATTAGTTTTTGTGTATTGTTATCATTTTCTAATGTGTCTCAGCTGCTGAATATGCAGCCGAGCCATGTATTAGCTTTATTTTTTGTGGTATTGCTACGTTTTTATACTGTCATCGACAGCAACTTTACATCATTGTCTATTTTACGTGCCCGTAAAACTAATAATACTTCCAGAGCGTATTATCTGCCTACGCTGCTTTTAAAGAATATTTAAGCAAACCGTTTTCAGCTCAGTTTTTGTCACGTGTTAAACTAATTTGACACTCAACTAAAGGTAACTATTTTGTTTGATTTTTGTGTGGTCGGCGGCGGGATGGTGGGTTCTGCTATGGTTTTAGGTTTGGCAAGACTTGGCTTTAAGGTCGCTGTCATTGAACCTGCCATGCCTGTACCATTTGATCCTAAACAGCCACCCGATATGCGGGTCGCTGCCATCAGTTTAACTTCGGAAGCCTTGCTACAAGACTTAGGTGCATGGACACATATCAAACAGATGCGTTTATGCCCATACAAGCGCTTATCGGTATGGGATAAACCATCTTGTCGCACAGACTTTGATTGTCAGGCTATTAGCCAACCTCATCTTGGGCATATTATAGAAAATAGACTGGTTCAATTAGGTTTACATGCTGCAATTATGACGCATCAAAACGTAGTTTTTTATGAAAATTTAAAAGTCACGGATATAACTACCACCGATATTTCCCAGATTACGCTAGAAGACGGTCAGATTATAAAAGCAAAACTACTGATCGGCGCTGACGGTGGAAATTCTGTGGTTCGTAATGCTGCCAAGATAGGTGTGCAAGGCTGGCAATATTCACAGCAGGCCCTGGGTATTCAAATAAAAACATATGATGTGCAACAAGACATCACTTGGCAACAGTTTACCTCTGATGGACCCATGGCTTTTTTACCTTTGTATGACGGTTTTGCGTCACTGGTTTGGTACAACAGTGCCAATGAGATCAGACGATTAAAAAGTATGTCCAAAGAGAAGTTAAAGCAGCATATATTGCAATGTTTTCCAGCTGACCTAACAGATTTTGAAATAATTGATGTGGCGAGTTTTCCACTGACCCGGATGCATGCAAACCAATATTTTAAGGACAGTACTGTGCTCATTGGTGACGCAGCACATACCATCAATCCATTAGCCGGTCAGGGAGTAAACCTAGGCTTTAAAGATGTGGCGGCCTTGCTTGATGTTGTTCGCGAAAGACTGACAGTAAACGAAGCCGCAGTGATTTTACAGCCAAATAATTACTGCAATTGGTTAAAAAAATATGAAGAAAAGCGGCGCCGAGATAATTTAACGATGATGAGTGCTATGGATTTGTTATATTCCTTATTCAGTAATAATAGTATGGCGTTCACATTGTTACGTAACCTAGGCTTAAAGTTGGCAAATAATGCAGGCCCAATAAAAAATAATGCGATGAAATATGCAATGGGTTTGACGTAAGAACTTTATAAAAATTAGTCGAGCCTAATAAAAGGTAGGTAACAGATGACAGTATTAATTATTTTAGCGGTATTATTTATCGCTCTAATTATCATTGTGCCACTGATTGAGCGTTCTAAATTCAGAATGTCGAGTGGGCAAATGGGTAAACTAGGCCGTTGGATATTACCTTTGTTGGTTATTGCGGCGATTATTCGATTGATTACGCACTACGCGAACTAAAAATTTTACTCTTTAAATATTTCATATTATATTTCGTATTTTTTTACGTTTTCTTTTCACGTTTTTTTTCATATTCTCTTTTATATTATATTTTAGATTAATTAAATAGGCAGATTAAATGGCAGTTCATTGGTATCCCGGGCATATGCACAAAGCTCAAAAAGAAATAAAAGAAGCGTTGCCACAAGTCGACGTACTAATTGAAGTACTCGACGCGCGTATTCCTTATTCTAGCGAGAACCCAATGATTGCTCAGCTAAGAGGTGAAAAACCTTGCATCAAGGTATTGAGTAAGACTGATCTTGCTGATCCAGACGTTACCGCTGCGTGGCAGGAATTTCTGGAGCGTGAAAGATCGGTTAAAACCTTTACTTCAACGACGGAAGAGCCTGCCAAGATGAAACAAATCTTGGAATTGTGTAGAAAAATGTTGCCAGAAAAAGATGCCAGCGTAAAACCTATTCATACTATGATCGTTGGTATCCCCAATGTGGGTAAGTCAACTTTGATCAATATTCTAGCGGATCGTGTGATTGCTAAAACAGGTAACGAAGCGGCAGTAACCAAGACTCAACAACGAATTAATTTGGGCAATGGCATTACCTTATTCGATACACCAGGCATATTGTGGCCAAAATTAGAGAATCCAAATAGTGGTTATCGTTTAGCCTCTACAGGTGCGATTAAAGATACCGCCATGGAATATGATGATGTGGGTTTTTTTGCTGCAGATTATTTGATCAAGGCCTACCCAGAATTACTCAAAGCACGTTTTGAATTAGATAATATACCCAACACCGAAATTGAGTTTTTAGAATTAGCTGCAGCTCGACGTGGTGCTTTAATGACGGGTGGCAGGGTCAACCTACATAAAATATGTGAAGTATTAATTAACGAATTACGTTCTGGAAAACTTGGTCGTGTAAGCCTTGAAACACCTCAGATGATCCAACAAGAAGTGATAGAAATGGCTGCAGTAGCGGCCAAAAAAGCCGCTGATAAAGTTGACCGCAAGGAGCGCTTTAAGACGGGCTCTTTGACGCCTGACAAAAAAGACCGTAAAGAAAAACGTGATAATGACAGGGCAGAGCAGTCAGCACGTATGAAAAAACAATCAAGTCGCAGAAAATAATGACGTACCATGCAGTGCCGGTCTGATGCAGGATTGTAATTCTTGTGGTAAGTGCTGTATCAAATACAGCAATGGCGATCTGTCTGCATCGGATCAAGACATCGATATGTGGCGATTGTTTAAACCTGATATTGCGGCATATGTTAAAAAAGGCTTAATTTGGTTTTCACCTCAAAGCGGTAAACAATTATCTTTATGCCCTTTTTTACGGGAAGCTAAAAGTTTGGAGGAGCCCACAAAAATCACGTATACCTGCGATATTTATTATGATCGCCCTGAAGACTGCCGCTTTTACCCTGTGACCGTTAAACAGATGATTAATGATGAATGTGAGATGTTGCAACAAGCAGATTTACTCGATCCAAAACAGGCACAAAAAGATTTAGACAAACTGTTGACTGACAGTCGTCCTGCATTTGATTAAAACTATGACGCTTGTGATTACAGCTACAGCTGTGGTTGTTTAAGGGTTGAAAATATATGCTCAATCATCAAGGTTATATCTTGCTGCTTTGCACAACTTTTTGAATAGATCACCAAACCCATTATTTGCATTTGTAGCCATTTACCCAACTGTTCTGTATTGGCTGTTGAGCCCAATAATTTTAATTGTTGTGCTTGGGCAAACAACTGTGTGAATTTTCGCTCGATTGTTTGTAGACCCAATAATGCATGATTGTGTAATTTAGGCTGGCTCGTTTCTAGCTCTGATACCGTTTTGACCAGTAAACACACCTTACAGTTTTCTAGTTTACCTGCCACAAAAATAAAGCCACTTACAAAGTTCTCCAACGCTTCCAATGGATGAGTTGCTATCTGGTTATAGTCATCTATTTTGCAAAGACTTTGTGTAACATAACAATCCAATACTTGTAAAAATAACGCCTCTTTACTGCCAAAGCCTGCGTAAATACTGCCAGGACGCATATCGAGATGTTCCTGTAAGTCACGCATTTTTGTACCTTGATAGCCTTTTTGCCAAAAAAGTTCAGTGGCTTTATTTAACGCCTCTGCACGCTCGTATTTCAAAATATGTAGCCTTATGATGTGATTGATTTGAACACTTGTTCAAATTTAGCTTGAACAAGTGTTCAAGTCCAGTTATGTTCGTCGCCTAGCATCTATTTATCACAATTAATGAAAGAGAGACATATGAGCAACTTTGAATTGTACAACTTAGAAACTGCACCAGAAGCGGCAAAACCCCTACTAGAAAAATCTATAAAAGGCTTTGGGATGCTACCTAACCTGCATGCCGTTATGGCTGAGTCTCCGGCTTTGCTTGACGCATATCAACAGCTACATGAGTTGGCACAAAATGCGTCTTTTGATAAAGATGAGCTAACAGTGGTATGGCAAACTATTAATGTTGAGCATGGCTGTCATTACTGTGTGCCTGCTCATACTGCTATTGCGAATATGATGAGTGTCGATGCAGAAATCACTGAAGCTTTGCGTAATCAATCACCTCTTAAATCAATTAAACTAGAAACCTTACGTGCTACAACGCTGCTAATGGTGAGAAATAGAGGTATTATTGAACAAGCTGATATAGATACATTTTATGCTGCAGGCTTTAACAAGCAAAACTTATTAGATATTGTGCTGGTCTTGGCGCAAAAAGTGATGAGTAACTTTACTAACCACTTGGCTGATACGCCTGTTGATGATGCATTCCAGGCATTTTCTTGGAGTAAATAATATAATCCAGACGTTTGATTAAATAAAAAGGGGCGCAACTAAGCCCCTTTTTCACCGATTTATCACTTTTTTCTTATGACTCTCTTACTGCTTTTTTTAAGCTATGTAGCTAGTCCCAAATTCCTTTTTCTGATTTACCTTGTATTTCACAGTCACCGGATTTGTAAGTGATTTTTTTACCGCTATCTCGTTTTGCAAAATAGTCTTTACTGATGGACACAATCGTAGGCGTCATTAATACCAGTGCGGTAATGTTGATAACTGTCATTAGACCTAATGCCATATCCGCCATCGCCCATACTTCTGGTAATGCAGCCATAGAGCCCCATAAGATCATCAACAAATAACCGATTGTATAAGCAGTTCGGCCTATTTTATTATCTAGTTTAAACATATGCAGGTTACTTTCCCCGTATGCATAATTCGCAACAACCGAAGTAAACGCAAATAAACTGATAGCCGCTGCAACAAAATCACCCCCAACTTCACCCAAATGTGAGCTCATGGCATCTTGAGTTAAACGAATACCTTCCATCCCTTCACCTGACGCACCGCCAGCTAATAAAATAACGATTGCTGAACATGTACATAAGATCATGGTATCAATAAACACACCCAGCATTTGCACATACCCTTGCGATACAGGGTGGTTCGGGTTGGGTGTGGCGCTTGCAGCAGCGTGAGGCACACTACCTGAGCCTGCTTCGTTAGAATATAAGCCACGTTGTACGCCATGTTTAAATGCTGCACCCATTGCGCCAGCGCCAGCTTCTTGTAAGCCAAGCGCTGAACTGATGATGTCCCACAACATTGCAGGTACCAATTGAATATTTAGAAAAGTAATCGCTAAGGTGACTATTACATAGGTCACCGCCATAAAAGGCACGATCCATTCAGCAAACTTAGCGATGGCGCGTAAACCACCCATTACGATTAACCCAGCACAGATAATAATAACCAAACCTGAGTAAAGGGTAGGAATGTCGTAAGCGTGATTCAATGCGTCGGTAATAGTATTGGCTTGTACTGCACTAAAAATAAAACCGTAGCCTAAAAATAAAAATAGCGAAAATATAACCGCTAACCAACGTTTGTTTAAACCTTGCTTAATATAATAGGCAGGACCACCGCGATATTCGCCATTGGCATCTTTAACTTTATAAAGTTGCCCCAGTACACTTTCTGCAAAGCCAGTAGCCATACCAAGTAAAGCGATGACCCACATCCAAAAAATAGCGCCAGAGCCACCCAGTGAAATTGCAACAGCAACACCAGCTAGATTGCCGGTACCTACTCTGGCCGATAAACTGGTACACAACGCCTGAAAAGAGCTGATACCCGCTTTATCACCTTTAGTGCTACCTTTCATCACTGAAAACATATGACCAAAATGGCGAATTTGGATAAAACCTAATTTTACTGAGAACCACACACCCGCTGCTATCAACATATAGATCAATATTTGACCGTTACCCCAAAGAATGTTGTTAATAAAAGCGACAATTTCGTTAATCAAGATTTGGCTCACAAGTATTTGAGTAGTTATGGGAAGTTTGCCGTTTAATGGCATTTATGTCTAGGGTACCGAGTCAATCGATACAAACAAAAATGCCAAGCATAAGCTTGGCATTTTGAGTCCTGCTGATGGAGCTTTAAAACTAATTGTTAAAAACGACCGAGTCGTGATGCAAATTAATTTTTTGGCTACATCTTAAATGTGGCTGGGGTAGATGGACTCGAACCAACGAATGACGGGATCAAAACCCGTTGCCTTACCACTTGGCTATACCCCAATGGACTTAGATCGTAAACTATAAAATGGCTGGGGTAGATGGACTCGAACCAACGAATGACGGGATCAAAACCCGTTGCCTTACCACTTGGCTATACCCCAACAATATTCTAACTATATCTCAGTTACGTTTTAACTGTAACCTAATGATATCTTAACAATGGTGCGGAAGGAGAGACTCGAACTCTCACACCGTAAAGCACTGGAACCTAAATCCAGCGTGTCTACCAATTCCACCACTCCCGCATACTTTTACTTCAAACAAAATAAAAGTGGTGGCTACAGCGGGACTCGAACCTGCGACCCCATCATTATGAGTGATGTGCTCTAACCAGCTGAGCTATGTAGCCACTAATCACTCCGTCTCCGAAGTGGCGCGTATTATGCTGATCTAGCTTTTTCTCGTCAACCGTTTTATGACATAAAATGTCTGTTTGGTTAGATACTAGGCAACAAGGTGAAATTTTGTTGGTATGTCAAACACTAATGATATCATATAGTGATATCATTAGTGTTTGGACTTAAGAAAAACCTATATCTTAGGCAACATTGGTTAATCTAATTAAATGAAAAAATATTTTTTATGAGGTTATTTTTTTCAAATGTTTTGAACATTACTTTTTAAAATATGCTTTGTAAGTATTGAAATTATGACTTTTTATAGAAAATATTAAAATGTTGGCTAACTTTTATCAATCAATTAGGAATAATATAATGAGTAATAGTTCACTATCATATAAAGGTTATGCGGCGCGGATCGAGTTTAGTGCTGATAATAACCATTTTATTGGCCACATATCAGGGATTAACGTGCAGTTGGAATTTTATGCTGATAACGTATCTGATTTGAAACGAGCTTTTGCAGTGACGATGGAAGATTATTTAGAAAAGTGTAAAAGAGATGGTAAACATCCGTCAAAACATTATTCTGGAAAGCTGATGTTGCGCATGCTGCCAGAAGTTCATGCAGCGGTAGCTGTGGCGGCGCAGTTAAGTGGTAAAAGTATCAATCGATGGGCAGCAGAGGTACTAAGTAAAGAAGTGAGTGTGTAAGGTTGTAGCAAGGTTGTTGTCCAAATACTGTTCGCCGTAAATTATAGAATGCAAAGTAATACAGAATCCGTTACAGGCTCTAATGCCGCACAAATCGACACTCAGTAATACACATCAACTACACACCACATTAACACTACACAGATTCTAATTATTGAGTTTAAATGCCCCCTAAGTTAAGCGGGCGTTTAATTCAATATCTTATATCTAGTATTTAATCTCTAGTACCTAACGTTAAACGTTAAATCTAAAGTGGATTACATCGCCGTCTTTAACTATGTATTCTTTGCCTTCAAGACGCCATTTACCCGCATCCTTGGCACCTTGTTCACCGTTAAATGCAATAAAGTTATCGTAACCGATGATTTCAGCACGAATGAAGCCTTTTTCAAAATCTGTATGAATAATTCCTGCAGTCTGTGGAGCGGTAGAGCCTTCTGGGAAAGTCCATGCGCGTACTTCTTGAACACCTGCTGTGAAATAAGTTTGCAGCGTGAGTAATTCGTAACCACAACGAATAACGCGGTTTAACCCAGGCTCTTCTAAGCCCATATCTGCCATAAACTCAGCTTTTTCTTCTTCGTCTAATCCACCGATCTCAGACTCCATCTCAGCACAAACGGCAACGACCACCGCGCCTTCAGCTGCAGCAATCTCACGTACCTTATCTAAATATGGATTATTTTCAAAACCATCATCATCCACGTTAGCAATATACATGGTTGGCTTGAGTGTCAAAAAATTCATATAACTGATGATTTTCAACTCATCTTTATCTAGCTCGACTGCACGTAATAACTCACCTGCATCTAAATGAGGTTTAATTTTTTCTAATACTTTAAGCTCAGCTTTAGCATCAACATCACCACTTTTAGCTCTTTTCGCTACTCTATGTAACGCTTTTTCTGTGGTTTCTAGATCAGATAATGCTAATTCTGTATTGATAATTTCAATATCATCTTGGGGGCTAATTTTACCTGAGACATGCACAATATTATCATCATCAAAACAGCGTACAACATGCCCTATGGCATCAGTTTCACGAATGTTAGCTAAAAACTTATTACCTAAACCTTCGCCTTTAGAAGCGCCTTCTACTAAACCTGCAATATCAACAAATTCCATAGTGGTAGGTATTATGCGTTTAGGTTTAACAATTGCCGCGAGCTTGTCTAAGCGTAAGTCGGGTACAGGAACCACACCAGTGTTGGGTTCTATAGTACAAAATGGGAAGTTGGCCGCTTCAATACCGGCCTTAGTTAAGGCGTTAAAAAGTGTCGATTTTCCGACGTTTGGTAAACCGACTATGCCGCATTTAAAACCCATTTTGCTTTTCCTTTTAATTTGATAAATGAACTGACGGAGTGCGTCATGATTAATTTTTTAATGAACTGTCATTGTGCCTTAAACGAATGTAGGCGATTCATGGCCTTCTTAAGGTCATCTTTGACTAATATATCAAGGCAACGGGTGGCTTCGTCAATAGCATCTTCAATTTGTTGCTGCTCTTTTTGCGGCGCCTTGCCTAAAACATGACCAGTAACACGGCTTTTATCGCCGGGATGACCAATACCGATACGTAGGCGTAAAAAGTCTTTTTGATTAGCCATACTGCCAACAATATCACGAATACCGTTTTGACTTGAACTACCACCGGTTTTGAATTTAGCTACGCCGGGTGGCAGGTCTAATTCGTCAAAGGCTACTAATAGAGCGGATATTGGAACACGGTAAAAATTTGCCATTGCTGCAACAGACTGACCGCTTTTATTCATGAAGGTGGTAGGAATGAGAAGTCTTATATCTTGTCCACTGACCGTAATACGACCTGTGTAGCCATAAAATTTGTTTTCTAGCTTTAGTGAGCAGTTGTAACTCTTAGCAAGTGACTCAACAAACCAAGTTCCAGCATTATGACGAGTATGCTGATATTCAGGGCCTGGATTACCCAAGCCCACAATTAGGCTAATGTGCTCTAATTGTTTATCAGTCAAGTTACTTATTCCGCAGTTTCGTCTTCAGCAGCGTCTTCAACTTTAGGACCCTTGGCCAGCTTAATTGTAACAACGGCTAAATCATGGGTTTCGCCTTTGTTCAATTCAACCAGAGTGACACCTTTAGGTAGTACTAAATCAGTCAAATGGATAGTTTGATCTAGTTCAACATTCAACAAATCTACTTCGATGAATTCAGGTAAGTCGCCTGGTAAACATGCTACTTCAACATCAACCATGTGATGCTCAGCATGACCGCCGTTCAACTTAATAGACTCGGCGTTGGCTTCATTTATAAAGTGTAAAGGTACATTTGTTTGTAGTGCTTTTTTGGCATCTACACGCAAAAAGTCAAGGTGCATAACGATAGGTTTAAATGCATGACGCTGCATGTCTTTAACCAAAACTTCTACTTTCTCTTCACCAATGTTCAAAGTAAGAACGTGAGAATAGAATGCTTCAAAGCCTTGGGCTTGAAAAAGTTTATTATGTATAAGAGTCAAAGAAATCGCTTCTTTGTTGGCTCCGTATAGGACTGCAGGTACTTTTCCAGCGTGACGTAAGCGGCGGCTCGCACCTTTCCCTAAATCGGTGCGGATTTCTGCATCTAGTGTGAAAATTCCATCAGACATGGGGTAACTCCAAATAATAGTAAAATGTGTGTAAACTTTTGCGACCAAAATTTACGTTAAGGCTGTCGTTTTTTATCAAATAACAATAAAACAGCAGCGTCCCCAAAAAAGGGCGGCGAATATTAACACTACACTGTAATGGAAACAATCAGATTACGGATTAATTAGCAATAAAAAAGCGGCTGTCAAAGCCGCTTCTAAGTTAATCATAAGTTAATTATAAGTACCGTTCTAGTACTCAAACATCGCTGAGATAGACTCTTCATTACTGACTCTTCGAATAGCTTCAGCGAGCATATTAGATAAAGTAAGCTGTTTGACTTTGGGTATTGCTTTCATCTCATCACGAAGAGGAATACTGTCTGTGACGATTATTTCGTCAATCACAGAATCACGTAAGTTTTGTGCAGCGTTCCCTGAAAATATAGCGTGTGTGGCATAGGCATAGACATTTCTAGCACCGTGAGCTTTTAATGCTTCAGCAGCTTTTGCCAAGGTGCCACCCGTATCAATCATATCATCAACAATGATGCAGTCTCGGTCTTGAACATCACCAATAATATGCATGACCTGAGCAACATTGGCCTTAGGGCGACGTTTATCGATAATAGCCAAGTCAGTATCATTCATCAACTTAGCTAGGGCTCTGGCTCGAACTACGCCACCAATATCTGGGGACACTACCACTGGATTATGGAAGTCACGCTGACGCATGTCGTCTAACAAAATCGGTGTACCAAAGGCGTTATCCACTGGGACATCAAAAAATCCCTGGATTTGCTCGGCGTGTAAATCGATAGTTAAAACACGATCAACACCTACATTAGACAAAAAGTCGGCTACAACTTTAGCAGTAATAGGTACTCTAGCTGAACGTACCCGCCTGTCTTGTCGAGCGTATCCAAAATAGGGGATAACAGCAGTAATTCGACCTGCTGATGCTCGGCGAAAAGCATCAATCATCACGATCAATTCCATTAAATTGTCGTTAGTTGGTGCACAAGTAGATTGAATAATAAAGACATCTGAGCCACGCACGTTTTCGTGAATTTCTACACTGATTTCCCCATCGCTAAAACGGCCTACACTGGCGTGTCCTAGTTTGGTATAAAGCCTATCAGCTACTTTTTGGGCCAATTCAGGTACTGCATTTCCAGAGAAAATCTTCATATCCGGCACGGTAATATCCTCAGTGCTTATTAATTGGCTGAAGCTTTTAGTTTGAACCAACATCATAGTGTGTTTCAAAGCATTTAGCTTCAACATGTATCGCTTAAAAAATGGCTAGGGGTTGATACTTGACTCTACGACATAAGCATAGATTAAGCTTCTACCTCACCATTTTTTGTTAAAATTAATTCAGGTAGCTGAACTTTAACCAACGGCGTAGTTACGGACTAAAATCCGTTGCCTTGTCATTTGGTTATACCCCAATTAGGCTAATAAATTTGTGTTTGGAGCTTCTGGTGTAGCAGGGATACGTTGACCCCTGATGCAACAAAACTTACAGCACTTTTTGGCAATAAAGCCTGAACATCCAGCGCGTCCTTACGATGCTCAAAAGTTGCAAACACGCATGCTCCAGTGCCGGTCATTCTCGACGGCGCGTATTCTAACAACCAGTGTAATGCTTTTGCAACATTAGGATAGCGTTCGCAAACTAATTCTTGGCAATCATTATGAGTATTGGTAAAACTATAGTCTTTAAAATTAATTTTCTGGGTATTTCTAGGTAAGTCAGGTAGGGAAAAAATATCTGCTGTGGATATATGGCTATTAGGAAACAAGACTAAATAATTTTTCGCTGAAAGATTCACTGGTTGTAGCTGTTCACCGACACCTTCAGCAAAAGCTGTTCTTCCGTGCACAAAAATAGGTACATCTGCACCCAAAGCCAGACCTAATGTGGCTAATTTAGTCTCAGACAGTTGGCAATTCCATAGCTGATTAAGTACTAATAAAGTGGTAGCGGCATTCGATGAGCCCCCTCCTATGCCACCGCCCATAGGCAAACGTTTTTTAAGATGAATGTGACACCCTAAGTTTTGAGATCTGTTATCTGGCAAACTTTGTTTCAATAACAGTGCCGCTCTAATAATTAAGTTATCCGCATCAGCTACCCCAGCAATGGGATCTGCCAGAGTGATTTTATCACAATGATTGGCATCAAAAGCGAGTTCATCACCATAGTCGAGTATTTGAAATAAGCTTTGTAATTGATGATAACCATTGTTGTATCTACCATTAATATGCAAGAACAAATTTAGCTTAGCTGGACTTGGCCACCAGTTCAAAGAACATTTATTCATGTAATTCCCATTCATTAACACGGATTAACAGTTGACTGTTGTCGCTACTATTATGCAGCACGATTTTATGTGGTAACCAAATCCTATTCACTAACTTGTAGTTGTCATAATCAATTAACCAATTTTTACAATTATGACAAACAGGTTGCAGTTGGCTAACCCAACCTTGCTCACTGGTGCGTACTTTATCGTTTTTTTGATGTTGCCCTTTTACCCAAAGTCGCAATTTTTGCACTGGTATTTGCCAACCTGTGACCTGCCAAATTAGATAACTAGGGTCAGAGTCTTGATAAGTTTTATCGTCGGTGCTCAAAGTGACCCCCTTTTCATCACCTTTCATGTTCAGTAATGAAGTACCAATAATAGACGTTAAGTTGAGTTGGTATTGCTGCTGTTTTTGTCGCCACCTAAAGTTTGCGCTCTGTTTTTTCTGGGGACCTTTAAAGCCTAATTTACCCTTTAGCAGCCAACTATTTTGCTGCTGTAACGATAGTTGGTGAATGTTTGAACTTAAACTGACCGTTGGTTGAGGAGGGGTGGCACACCCAGCCAACAAAAAAGCAAAAATCAGTGCAGCTAAAATGTGCTTCGTAATTTTTTTCATAGGGGGGTAGTTAGGCAACACAGTTTAAATAACGCTTCATAAACAAAAAAATCGATTGAGGTAATAGGAACATAGAAGTGACATTGCTTTCAATAGTTTTACCTTTTGCGTACAATGCGGCCATTAAATTGGCCTAACCTATGTTGTAGTTTATCTAATCATTCCATGACCCTAATTGCTTTTGGTATTAATCATAAAACAGCCCCGATTGAATTGCGTGAAAAAATAGCTTTTTCACCCGATGCGATAGTGCAGGCGCTGGCGTCTTTAAGACAAGAAACAGGCGCAACAGAGTCTGTGATTTTGTCAACCTGTAACAGAACCGAAATTTATGCACAACTTGATGGTAAACAGACAAATAATATTTCTACTTGGTTAGCTAATTTCCATAGCGTGCAACCTAAAGAAGTACAAGATAACAGTTACCTTTATACTGATCAGCAGGCCATCACTCATATTATGCGAGTAGCCTGTGGACTCGACTCGATGATGTTAGGTGAGCCGCAAATTTTAGGGCAAGTTAAACAAGCATTCACTGATGCTAAAAACTCTGGGGTGATCAAAAGCGATTTTGAACGATTGTTTCAACATACCTTTTCAGTAGCAAAAAGGGTGCGTAGCGAAACCGATATCGGCGCTAATGCAGTGTCTGTTGCTTATGCATCGGTACAATTAGCCAAACATATCTTTTCATCACTGGAACAAAGCCGAGTGTTATTGATCGGTGCAGGCGAGACTATAGGATTAGTCGCTAAACATTTATTTGAACAAAATGTTAAATCATTAACCGTCGCCAACCGAACATTAGCCAGAGCCCAAGCTATAGCAGGGCCTCTAAACGCATCCGTTTTGACCTTGGCACAGATCCCTCAACACTTAAAAGATGCTGACATTGTTATCAGTTCAACTGCCAGTCAATTACCGATTTTAGGTAAAGGTTTAGTACAAAGCGCATTAAAAGAGCGCAAGCATAAGCCCATCTTTTTAGTCGATTTAGCAGTACCTCGGGATATCGAACCAGAGGTCGGTGAATTAGATGATGCTTATTTGTATACAGTGGATGATTTACAACAAATAGTAGAAAAAAACTTGGCCAATCGTCAAGATGCCGCTGCTCTAGCTGATGAAATGGTGACACAACAGGTACAACAATTTATGCGTTGGCAACAAAGTCAAACGTCGATTGATTTACTAAAAGGGTTTCGCGATCAAAGTGAGCTGCAGCGGGATAACTTGGTCAGCAAAGCTTTAAACCAACTTGCAGACGGCAAAAACGCTGAGCAAGTGATCATCGAACTCGCCAATAAATTAACCAATAGTTTAATCCATGCACCTACTAAAGCTTTAAAAAATGCGGCCAGTGAACAAAATTCACAGCAGCTTGAATTACTTATAGATGCATTAGATCTAAAAAAATCAGATAATTAGCGACTAACATAGTCTGCGTACGGAAATATAATGAAAGAATCGGTTCAACGAAAATTAGAAGTATTGGATGATCGCTACGAAGAAGTGCAAGCCTTATTGAGTGATGCTGAAGTCATTGCCGACCAAGACCGATATAGGGGCTTGACTAAAGAATACTCACAATTAGAAGATGTGGTGAAGTGTTTTCGTGAATATCAAGGGGCCCAGAAAGACTTTGAATCTGCGCAAGAAATGATGCAAGAAGATGACGCAGAAATGCGTGAAATGGCACAAGAAGAATATAAAGCTGCAAAGCACAGTATCGAAGCCTTTACCCAAGAATTACAAGTATTATTACTCCCTAAAGATCCCAACGACGAAAGTAACTGTTTTGTGGAAATACGTGCTGGGGCAGGGGGTGATGAAGCGGCTATTTTTGCGGGTGATTTATTCCGTATGTACAGTCGTTACGCTGAAAAACAGAACTGGAAAGTCGAACTAGTGACGGCTAACGAAGGTGACCATGGTGGTTACAAAGTGGTGATCGCCAATATTATAGGTGATGGCTCTTATGGCATCATGAAATTTGAATCAGGTGGGCATCGTGTGCAACGTGTACCTGATACTGAGTCACAAGGGCGTATTCATACTTCAGCTTGTACTGTGGTAGTGATGCCTGAAATACCTGAATCTGAAGCCATAGAAATTAATAAAGCTGATTTGAAAATTGATACCTTCAGAGCTTCTGGTGCTGGTGGTCAACACGTCAACAAAACTGACTCCGCAATCCGTATTACTCACAATCCATCGGGTATCGTTGTGGAATGCCAAGACGAACGTTCACAACATAAAAACCGTGCCAAAGCGATGGCTATCTTGCAATCTCGTTTGAACCAACTAGAAGAAGATAAACGCCAAGCTGAGGAAACATCTACGCGCCGCAACTTAGTGGCCAGCGGTGACCGTTCAGAGCGAATTCGTACCTATAACTTTCCTCAAGGACGCGTTACCGACCATCGGATTAATTTAACGCTTTATTGCTTGGACGATGTGATTGCCGGTGAGTTAAACGCTGTTTTGGAGCCCATTAGACAAGAACATCAAGCCGATTTATTGTCCTCACTTTCTGATGAATAAATTATTTTAGATAATCTGTTGCTCACCATTGCACAAGCATTATTGTGGGCCAAAGAGCAACTCAGCCTACATCATGTAAGTGATGACGGCTTGCATGACTCAGCGGCAATGGATAGCAAAGTCCTGTTGGCTGCGTGTTTACAATGTGAGATCGTTTATCTGCACACTTGGCCTGAAAAGTGGTTAGATAAACGGCAGATGAAAATATTTGAAGACCACATATCACAAAGAATTTTAGGTCACCCCGTGGCGCATATCGTTGGCTACCGCGACTTTTGGACACTACGTTTAAAAGTATCTGCAGCCACTTTGATCCCGCGCCCTGAGACCGAGTTGTTAGTTGAAATAGCTTTATCTCTTAACTTGGCTAAAGATGCGAAAGTAATAGACTTAGGTACGGGGACAGGGGCTATTGCGTTAGCGTTGGCGAGCGAAAACCTCGGTTGGTTAATCACCGGTTTAGATAAAAGCGCTGAAGCGGTGGTGTTAGCCAAAGATAATGCTGCTATACATCAACTTGAACAGGTCAACTTTATGCAAAGTGACTGGTTTTGTGCTGTTGAACAGCAACAATTTGATCTTATAATCACAAACCCACCTTACATTGAAGACAACAACCACTATTTACAGCAAGGTGATGTACGTTTTGAGCCCAGCAGCGCCTTAACATCGGGTTTTGATGGCCTTGATGATATTCGCTTAATTGTGTCTCAAAGTCAGTGTTACTTGGCTGATAACGGGTGGTTAGTTATTGAACATGGTTATCAGCAACATGACCAAGTAACAAATATTTTACGTGCACATGGTTTTGAGCAAATACGCAGTGAATACGATCTGAATGGTTTGCCACGTGTTTCACTAGGAAAAATAGGAAAAATATAATCTTCATCAAAGTTTTGTATCAGACTAGCGCTGCTAGCATTTTTAGTACTCTCAACACTCTCAACACTCTCAACACTCTCAACACTCTCAAGACTTCTAGCACATGTAGCGTCTTTAACACTTAAAGTGATGCTCAATAAGCGTTTTGTATTTTAGTATCTTTGTATTTTAGCCTGCAACCATCAGTTTTAGTTTTCTTGTATATGTATATGTATATGTAAATTTGCAAAGTTGCATATCTTGTTATTTAACAGTGATTTAACAGTGATTTAAGAGTTTTATTAGTTTAGTCGTTATTAACATTCAAGCTTACCCCACTTAAACCGATATATAAAAATGTGAAAAAAAATAAAAAGAAATAAAAAAATATCAACTTAATGAGACAAAGCAATTGAATGAGTTAAAACAAGCCATTGACGAGCAAAATTATTTAACGGCAAGTTTGTGTCTAGCCAGTGTATTTGAGCCAGACAGCTGTCAGCTCGATAACTATCAACATAAAATTGAGCTATGGGTTGAACAAGCAAAAATATTTATTAATTCGACGGACATCACGACAGAAAATTTTAAACGGTTTATTCACTTTTTTTATGTAGAGTTAGCTTTTAGTGGTGATCAAAACAATTATTTTTTGTGTCAGTACAGCTTGCTGCATCACGTACTCGACTTTCGAACCGGTATCCCCGTTAGCCTCACTATTGTGTTTCAATCTATGGCTAAAGCACTTGGTTTTGATGTGTGTGGTGTAAATTTCCCCGGGCATTTTTTAATCAAATACCGTTCAAGTCAACATCCTGATATGTATTTAGATCCCCTAAATGGAAAACAACTCAGTCGACAAGACTTAGAGAATTTATACTTTTCAATTTTAGATGAAATAGAAAATGAAAAAATGCCGGAGGAAGCCTTACAAGAAGCCAGTTGCGACCAAACTATTGTGAGATTACTGCATAATTTGAAGGCTTCGTACATCAAGGATAAACGTTACTCACAAGCACTGACTGCGGTTGAGCTGTTAGTTGGTTTATGTCCCAACGATCCTTATGAAAGAAGAGACCGAGGGTTTTTATTACATCAATTAAATTGTACTCAAGTTGCTATTGCAGACTACCAATACTTTATTCGTGAGTGCCCTAAAGATCCGGTGACACGACTTCTACAAGCACAACTGCAGCAATTGAGCGAACTGGCTCCGACTGTTTTTCATTAAAGACTGATTTGTGCTTATCAATAACAATTACTGTTATTTGAGCACATTATAAATAGCTTGAGTCAATTGACTAAGCTGCTTCGGGTTAATAATGTAGGGCGGCATAATATACACCAGCTTACCAAAAGGTCTTATCCAGACACCTTGTTGTACAAAGGCTTTTTGTAACTCAGCCACGTTTACTGCAGATTTACATTCTACAACACCAATAGCTCCAATGACCCTGACATCAGCGACAGCCTCTAGAGCAATACAAGGTGCTAATTCAGCACGCAGTTGCCTTTCAATTTGAGGTACCTGTGTTTGCCAATCATTGCGTTGAATAATTCTTAAACTAGCATTTGCCACCGAGCAAGCTAAGGCATTGCCCATAAAGGTGGGGCCATGCATAAATACACCTGGCTCACTTTGGCATACTCCTTGAGCCACATCTTCAGAACAAAGTGTCGCGGCTAAAGTCATATAGCCACCTGTCAAAGCCTTTCCTAAACATAGTATATCTGGGCTAATATCGGCATGTTCACAGGCAAATAATTTACCAGTACGACCAAAGCCTGTAGCAATTTCATCACAAATTAACAATATGTCGTAGTCGTCACAAAGCTGTCTACAACGTTTCAAATATTCGGGATGATAAATCCGCATACCGCCAGCATTTTGCACTATGGGTTCAATAATTAATGCTGCTAGTTCATTATGATGTGCCTGAATAAGTTGCTCTAACGGTTTAATGTCATCTTCATTCCATTGTTTATCGAAGCGTGTTTGCGGAGCAGGCGAAAAGATTTGTTGTGTTAACACATCAGAAAATAAGCTGTGCATACCATTAACTGGGTCGCACACCGACATGGCAGCAAACGTATCGCCATGATAACCATTACGCGGTGTAATAAACCGGTGTTTGTGACTGTTACCCTGACATGCCCAATATTGCAATGCCATCTTCATCGCCACCTCAACTGACACTGAGCCTGAATCAGCTAAAAATACTCTGTCTAGTCCCTGAGGGGTGATATCTATTAAAGTGCGGCATAAATCGATAGCAGGCTTGTGTGTTAGGCCACCAAACATCACATGAGAAAAATTGTCTACTTGTTTTTTAACCGCATTATTTAGTTCAGGATGATTGTAACCATGGATGGCTGTCCACCAAGATGAGACACCATCTACTAGTTTTTCACCCGATGCTAAATGAATATATACACCTTGAGCCCCTGCGACTTCGTAACAAGGAAGGGGATTAATTGCAGAAGTATAAGGGTGCCAAATATGTTGTTGATCGAAAAGTAAGTCTTTGTTGGTCAAAATGTATTCACTTGTAAAGTTTTTGTTTTTGTTTGGGTTGACAATGTTGTCGCGAGCCATAGACTAAGCGTCTTGAATCATTTAGTAAAGTCTGAAAATCCAAGGTAGTTCTTATGTCTTTAAACAACTCGTCTTCGAAAAAAGCATCTTCAAATACTCCATCATCACTCAATCAGGTTAATATTCGCCATGATTGGACAATTGCAGAGGTAAAAACCCTTTTTGAGCTACCGCTTAGCGACTTGATGTTTCAAGCACAAACGGTGCATCGGCAAAACTTTGATCCTAACCAAGTGCAAGTAAGCACCTTGTTATCAATCAAAACTGGCGCTTGCCCCGAAGACTGTAAATATTGCCCACAAAGTGCACGTTATGATACGGGTTTAGAAAAAGAACGCTTAATGGAAGTCGATAAAGTTATTTTGCGCGCACAAGAAGCAAAGCAGGCTGGTTCTACTCGCTTTTGTATGGGTGCCGCGTGGCGAAATCCACGTGACAAAGATATGCCTTATGTGACTGAGATGGTCAAAGCAGTTAAAAAGCTAGGCTTAGAAACTTGTATGACCTTAGGAATGTTAACGGGCGACCAAGCTTTGTCTCTTAAACAAGCTGGGCTTGATTATTACAACCACAACTTAGATACCTCCCCAGAATTTTATGGCGACATTATTACCACTCGCACTTACCAAGACAGATTAGACACTTTAGCAAACGTTAGAAGTTCAGGCATGAATGTATGCTCTGGTGGTATAGTGGGTATGGGTGAAACTACCACCGACCGCTCTAGTTTGTTGGTACAGCTGGCTAACCTTGAACACCACCCAGAAAGTGTGCCAATCAACATGTTGGTTAAAGTAAAAGGCACACCAATGGAAAATGTCGAAGACTTAGATTACTTCGAGTTTATTCGTACTATTGCTATCGCTAGGATCATCATGCCAAAAGCTTACGTGCGCTTATCGGCAGGTCGCGAAGCGATGAATCAACAAATGCAAGCTATGTGTTTTCTGGCGGGTGCTAATTCAATCTTTTATGGCTGTAAGTTGTTAACCACTTCAAACCCTGAGACCCATGAAGATGTGACGTTATTTAAAAAGCTGGGTATCAACTGTGCACAGACTCGCGATTACTCAGACGAAGCTCATGAAGCAACACTTTTAGAAGAAATTACGGGCAAGGCCAATGAACATTTATTTTATGACGCGTCAACTCAACCAACTGAAATTGCTGATATCTGATGGCGTTTGACTTTATTACTACGGCTTTAGATAAGCGCCGACGCGAAGGACTTTTTCGTTCCCACAATACGGTAAATTCAACTGCAGGAGCAATGATTGAAATCGGCGGTCAACATTACATCAATTTTTCCAGTAATGACTACTTAGCTATGCGCCGCTCAAGTGTGGTAGCACAAGCCTGGGTTGATGGCATAAGTGAATATGGAGGTGGCAGCGGTGCATCACCTTTAGTAACCGGTTACACCAACGCTCATCAAGCCTTAGAAGAATATCTAGCATCTGAACTTAAACGCGACAAAGTGTTACTATTTAATTCTGGTTTTGCTGCTAATCAGGCCATTTGCCAAGCTCTTTTTAGTCGGCCTGTTTCTGGCCAAGCTGTTTCTAGCCGAAGCCATGCAAAAAGTGAAGATGTGATTATTGCTGATAAGTTAATGCATGCTTCCTTTATTGAAGGTGCACGGGCGTCACGCGCTAATTTAATGCGTTTTAAACACAACGATACTGAGCATCTTCAAACGTTGCTGCATCCTCCTATGCTTCCTATACCTTCTATATTGGGCACACATACAAATAGTGCAAAAAAAGAAAGCAATATCTTAATCGCTACAGAAGGCGTTTTTAGCATGGATGGGGACCAAGCACCGCTGCAGCAAATTGTTACTATGAGCAAACAAGCAGACGCTTGGTTAATGGTAGATGATGCCCATGGTTTTGGCGCGTTAGGCAAACACGGCAGGGGAGTGGTGGAAACTCACAATTTGTCACAACAACAAGTACCTATCCTAATGGCAACCTTTGGTAAAGCAATAGGAACAGCTGGCGCATTTGTTGCTGGAAGTCATGACTTTATTGATTATCTGATTAACTTTGCCAAACATTATATTTACAGCACCGCTATGCCTGCGGCGCAAGCCCACGCAACGTTATGCAGTTTACAAGCCAAGCAAAGCGATAATCGCCGAACTATTCTTGCCCAGCGAATCGAACAGTTCAAATCGTTGGCTGCTCAAGCGGGACTCACATTGATGCCCTCAAACACCGCGATACAACCGTTACTAATAGGCGACGCCGAAAAAGCCTTAGCTGCTAGCGAAAAGTTAAAATCATTAGGTTTATGGGTTACAGCTATTCGCTACCCCACTGTGCCTAAACATACCGATAGATTGCGTATTACGTTGACCGCAGGGCACGAAACCCGAGACATCGAAGCGTTAGTTGATGCCTTACAAATTATATTATTGGATTGAAAGTAAAAGTAGAAGTAAAAGTAAGTTTTTAATATCAATAATTATAACAAAGCACGTATTGTTCAGCAATTTAGTGGTGCTGTAAGTCTCTATGATTTTACTGCCAATATGCTATTTGATGTAGCTTTTGACGCTATAAAAAAGGTGTCAATATAAGCTGCAGTATAGGGTGTATTAGTCGACAGCTTGCCACTAGATGTGCCAGTCTAATCGCCATTGACTTAGCTTTTGGCATGTTAACCTAAGCAACAAAAATTAGCAGATTACCTAATAAACTACCTAACAGACTATCCAGCGATTTGCTGATCGCAAGGTGACGTAGATTACTTGTCTATAATGGATAATTCCGCTGCTGTGATATTTTCATCAGGCGTTTAGAGCGGTCTAGAAGAGTTTATAGGGGTTACAATAGTCTGACAATTAATACGCGGTTATGTCAGAAATTACAGGTGTTATGACTTGTGGTGCAAATGTGGTGTTATGCGTGAAGGTTCATCTAAGCAACTGGTAGCAACGTGTTATTAATAAGTAAAGACCCAATAAGGTAAACAAAGCGTGAAAATAAAAGCGCTTTTAACCGACATATTTTGAAACCTTTTATCGACACAAATATGCATAAAAATATGCAACTTCCGCTGACTTATCAGGTCTGTCTCTTAAACTGTAGCAAATAGGATTATTATGGGAAATTTATCAGTAAAATGTCGCGCTTTTTTTGTAACGGGCACGGACACCGAAGTAGGTAAAACATTTGTTACTCAAGCGCTACTCATTTTACTCAATAAAAAAGGTTTGTTGACTGCCGGTTACAAACCTATTGCCGCCGGATGCGAACAAACCGCTCTAGGACTGCGCAATGAAGATGCTTTGGCCTTGCAAAAGCATTCAAGTATTGACTTAAGTTACGACGAAGTGAATCCAATTCCATTTGAAGCAGCCATCGCACCGCATTTAGCGGCTCAAAATCTTAATGAAGATAAAACTGCCCAGCCGATTTCTATAGACAAAGTCCGCGAAGGGTTTATATGTTTACTGCAAAAAAGACCTGATGTATTGATTGTTGAAGGTGCTGGAGGATGGCGCTTACCTTTAGGGATAGACTTTGAAGGTCAACCAAGATATTTGTCAGAATTTGTAGTGGAAAGAAATTTATCAGTTATCTTAGTTGTAGGCATGCGTTTAGGCTGTTTGAATCACGCAGTGTTAACCGCTGAATGTATTCGTAATGATGGTTTAAAAGTAGCAGGTTGGGTGGCCAATCTAGTTGAGCCTGATATGCCATTTTTAGAAAGTAACATTGATAGTTTGAAAATACTTTTAGACGCACCCTTCATTGGCACCATACCTAGAGTCAACGCGCCAGATGCTGCTGGTGCTTACCTAGATGTATCTGTTTTAGATTTATAGTACCTGCGCTTTCGGTTATATAAAATATTGAGCTAAGAGCAAACTTCAAATCGACATTTTACACATTTAAGTCTCAATAAAAGATACGCTCAGCGCGATAAAAAATAGAGTAAATGATGTAAGAGTAAACATGCTTATGTACCTTGCTCGAAAAGCCTGATTAAATCGGCTGCTTATGACTCTTAAAGTGATTATTGGTATCACTTTAAGAGTAGCTGTAATTGAAGCCTCAGAAATAAATGTCTTACTATCTCAAATTCATATCACCTGAACTAACCGCATAGACATGTTAGCAAGTCATTTTATAAAGCCAAGCCAAATTAAGTTGAGATAGGATAAGATAAAATTAATCTTAATATTAAACGTTGGACTCTTGATTCCGTATCAGCCTGAATTATTTCAACACTCATACTTTCATCGTAAAAGAGCATGTTCAACGCTTTGCATGCCGTCTTACGGGATACCTACATCTTCGTCTTCATAGATAAATACCGCTCAAAGTCAAATAGAAATATCAGCACGGTTGATAAAAATATGAATATAAGTGCTCTATCGATGTCTTCAAACTCAGTGCTGACTGTGTAACGTAGCTGGTTTTAGAAAAATGTTTTTAGGATAGTAATTTTAGAAGATTGATTTTAGAGTACTAGTGGTAAACACAATGGGCTACATCTCATCTTACAATTTAACTTTTTACCTATGCAGCAACATCTTTACGTTAGAGCATAATTATTAGATGATAACTTTTTTATAAGGGAGTAACAATTTATGAAATATAGTCAATTTAAGAAGCTTAATTTATTTTTAATCTTAACTGCAATGATTACAGGGATCAGTGGCTGTGCCACCGAAACCTATCAAAAAGTTGCAATTACCCCAGTACAAAGTAACAAAACAATGTATGTCGGTATTAAATCCACACTTGTGTTAGGTAATTTTAATAACCGTTCAAACTATATGCAGGGTTTATTTTCATCCAATGTAGACAGGCTTGGTGATCAAGGTAAAACTATTCTCAAGACACATTTGCAACAAACTAATCGTTTCAAAGTGGTCGACAGAGAAAATTTAGGTAACTTGCAACAAGAAGCTGAACTTTTAGGCATCAAACAACAGATTAAAGGCGCTCGCTACGTTATCAGTGGTGGGGTGACTGAGTTTGGGCGCAAAGTGATTGGCGATAAACAATTATTTGGTATCCTAGGCTCTGGTAAAAGCCAAATCGCTTATGCCAAAGTGTCTTTAACTATCATTGACGTTGTGACCTCAGAAATTATTTATACAACTCAAGGTGCCGGTGAATTTCAACTTAATGAAAGGCAGGTTGTCGGTTTTGGCTCAAAAGCTGGATACGATGCCACTCTCAACGGTAAAGTTTTAGATTTTGCGATTAAAGAAAGTGTTAACAACATGACGCGCGATTTAGAGAACAATACTTTACAACTTACTTTGTAATCAAGGATGAAAATGGAAACTAAAATAGTTGTTATAGGTGCAATATGTGCCACAGCATTGTTACTTGCAGGCTGTACATCGACCGGATCCCAATACTATTGGGGAGAATACGAAGACTTAGTTTATAAAACTCATCACAATCCAGATGAAGTTCCACCTAGTGTGCAGATTGAAAAACTACAGGCAGATATCGATAAGGCTAAGGCATCAGGTAAACCGGTGCCTCCTGGGATCTATGCGCACCTGGGCCTGATGCACGCGGCACAAGGTGATAAAGAACTTGCACTGCAATCTTTGATGAAAGAAAAAGAGTTATTTCCAGAATCAGCCGTTTTTATTAACGGCATAATTCAACGTTCGATGACAAGTAGCTAAGGGAAAACAATCAACATGTATATTCTTAAAGTAGCACTTGTGTCTATTGTGCTTTTATCTGGTTGCGCCACTATTGAACCTTACAACTACGGTCCTTTGAAGCAAGCAGCACCACGCTCTATTTTAGTGTTACCACCCATGAACAGCTCTGTTGAAGTCAGCGCACCTTATACCTACTTATCGACAGTAACTAGGCCGCTTGCTGAAAAAGGCTATTATGTGTTTCCTGTTTCGGTTGTTGATACTTTCTTAAAAGAAAACGGTTTGCCAACACCAGCAGAAATGAACGGTATTGCATTAGATAAAATTGATGAGATTATTGGTGCTGACGCGGTTTTGTATGTAGATATTCAAGACTGGGGACAAAAATTTCAAGTCCTGTCATCTGTTACTGTGGTTCAAGGCAGTGTAAGACTGGTTTCGGTGAAAACAGGTGAATTACTGTGGGCAGCGCCCATCAACGCGCAGTATAATCCCAATAATAACAGTAGCGGTGGTCTGTTAGGGGCTTTAGTGGTGGCGGTTGTTTCGCAGATTGCTGGCGAAATTTCTGATAACACACCACAGGTTGCACGTATGGCTAACAACATGGCTTTCAACTCTGCTAAAAGAGGTTTACTAAACGGCCCTTATAAAATTGAAAAAAGTAGTTACTAACAACCACAGATTTAAAGTTGATAGTACTTGAAGTGAATGGCACACCCACGATAACGACTTATTGAACGACCAAGTTTTTAAGTCAGTTATCTTGGGTGATACGCTGTAACCATCGTTGATAGTATGCAAGCCAAGAGGATTGTGCCCCGAAGATTATCGTATTACCTATAGAGCCCGCTTTGTCCGCTAAAAACAGAGTTAACACAAGTTTGCTGTTGATCGGTTAACATTATTTTTTAACTATCTTTAACGTTCCTTGATGTTCCTTTGATTCCTTTTAACCGTTCTGCACTTAAAAAATTAACTAACATTGACTACTTGGCTCGCTTCGCGGTCAGCTAGTTTGGTGAAATATACTATTAGAACTTGCGTATGAAGGGTCTAATGCTCAGTAGTATTATGTATTTAATATCAATGTAATAAAATATCCGTAAACTGTCCGTAAACTATTACCTTTATAAACACCGAAACCCTCTGATTAATCAACACTAAAGTCCAAAATAACAAGAGTATTAATATGAAAATAAGAACAAAAATTAATGTGTTAATAGGAGCTTTGTTAGCAAGTCAGCTGGCTTATGCCAATGTCGCAAATGGAGGATTTGAAGACTGGTCTGGCTCAATACCAGATAATTGGACAACTATAGATACCGGAATAAATCTAAGTGAAAGTAATTCTTTTGTAAAAACGGGTGGTAGTGCAGCTGCAGTCACTGTTAATACCGCTACACAAGGTTCAACGGATTTACGTCAATCTGTGAGCGTTACATCGGGCGAAACCTATGATTATAGCGTCTGGGTTTACCATACTGAAGGCAATATGCGAGCTCGTTTATATGTAAACGGCTATCAGGGTTATTCTAATGCCTCTATCACGGGACAGTGGCAACAGTTGACCTATAGCTTTACAGCAAGCAGTACGACCAGTATTTCTGTTGGATTACGTTTTTATGATATCTCAGGATTTGATGGCAGCGAAACAGTCTATGTCGATGACTTTGAACCCAATAGCAATGCTGGTGGCGGTTCGAATTTAGGCAGTTGTAGTGCTGGTACATTTAACTTAACCACCGATAACTATGGTACTGAAACTAGCTGGACCATAACTAACAGTAGCTCAGCAACCGTACATTCAGGCTCAGGTTATTCGAACTCGACCTCTTATTCTGAAGATGTGTGTTTGGATGATGACGACTATGTCTTTACCATCGATGATACTTATGGCGATGGTATATGTTGCTCGTATGGATCTGGCTCATATAACTTGGTGGTAGCCGGTAGCTCTGTAGCAAGTGGTGGCAGTTTTGGCTCTAGTGAATCAACCAGTTTCACCATCGGAAGTGGTACAGGAAGCTCCGGCGGTACTACTAATTTAAGCGATTACTACAGCAGCGCTGAAAACTTGACGGGCTACACATTAAAAACTGAGTTGTTTAATATTATTAACGGTCACACAACGCAAAGCTACGGTGATTTATGGACATTTTACACAGCTAATGAATTAGACAGTTACTACGAAAATGATGGCACTATTTTAGATATTTACTCTGAATCACCCAGTTCATCCGATAGTTATACCTTTACTTCTGGTAGTGATCAATGTGGTAATTATTCCGGTGAAAGTGACTGTTACAATCGTGAACACTCCTTTCCAAGAAGCTGGTTTGGCGGCGCTGTTAACCCAATGAACACTGACGTACACCATATATTTGCCACAGACGGCTACGTCAATTCTAAACGCAGTAGCTACCCATATGGTGAAGTAAACTCTGCCAGTTATACTTCAGCCAACGGTTCAAAAGTAGGTAGCACAAGCAGCACTTTGGGTTATACAGGGACAGTGTTTGAACCTATTGATGAGTTTAAGGGTGACCTTGCCCGCGCTTACTTTTATATGGCAACGCGTTATGAAAATGACATTGCCAGTTGGGATAATAATAGTATTTACGCTGACGCCGTGCTGGATGGCAGTAAAAACCAAGTGTTTGAAGCTTGGTATTTGACCATGTTAAAAAATTGGCATACTCAAGATCCTGTTAGTCAAAAAGAAATAGAGCGTAATGAAGCCGCCTATTCCCATCAAGGTAACCGTAATCCTTTTGTCGATTATCCTATCTTTGTAAGTGAAATTTGGGGCAATTAATCGCTATGAGTTAATCCAAGCAACCTTTGATAAACCAGTCACCCTGTGGCTGGTTTTTTTTCGCCTAATAAATTAATTGGGGTCGAATTAATTGGGGTCGTAACAAAGTTAATTTGCGGCGAAGCTATTTAAAAATCTGAATCAAACAGAGATTACTGTCCCTTAGAATTCAGATGAACAACCGTAATAATTTATTGGGAGCTTACGATGG
>Ga0222645_100086_pt1 | contig 57638 bp, 57 predicted proteins | sample AntAcemetagen292_FD_179881 | JGI IMG/M metagenome (GOLD analysis project Ga0222645, IMG submission 179881) | Saline water microbial communities from Ace Lake, Antarctica - #292 | ecosystem: Environmental > Aquatic > Non-marine Saline and Alkaline > Saline | place: Antarctica: Ace Lake | collected...
TTTCAAATCACCGGTTCAATTAATACTAACACTGAATATACCGCCGGTGATGGATTAACTTTAACAGGAACTGAATTTACAAACTCCGCCAAAGATCAAACAGTTGAATTATTAGGAGAAAATATTATAGTCAACGGAACATACCCAAGCTTTCAAATCACCGGTTCAATTAATACTAACACTGAATATACCGCCGGTGATGGATTAACTTTAACAGGAACTGAATTTACAAACTCCGCCAAAGATCAAACAGTTGAATTATTAGGAGAAAATATTACAGTCAACGGAACATACCCAAGCTTTCAAATCACCGGTTCAATTAATACCGATACAACCTATACTGCAAGTAACGGATTAATCTTATCAGGTTCTACCTTCTTAATGAGTGGTACATACAGTGGAAGTTTAAACGTTACTGGGGACATAACAGCATATTCATCCTCAGACAGAAGGTTAAAAGATAACATTACACCTATAAGTAATCCGATAGAAAAAATTATGTCTATAGGAGGGTATGAATATGACTGGAATACAAAATCAAATAAGGAAGGTCATGATATTGGAGTAATAGCTCAAGAAATTGAAAAAATACTTCCCGACATAGTAAAAATAAGAGGAGACGGATATAAAGCAGTTAACTACGAAAGGATAGTAGCTCTGTTAATAGAAGCAGTTAAAGATCAACAAGCACAGATCGACGAACTTAAATCACGTTTTTAAAAGACAAAAGTATGTGGAAATATAACACAATACCGGTTCCAGATATAGAAAATATGCCTGCAGGAACATATGGCTTTATATATGAAGTAAAACATATACCGACAGGTAGGAAGTATATAGGAAAAAAAGTTCTATATTTTGAAAGGAATAAAAGACTTGGAATAAGAGAGCTTGAAAACTTAAAAGCTGAAAGAAAAGCAGCAGGTATAGGAGGTAGAACTCCTGCCAAAAAGAAGGTAGTAACTGAAAGTGATTGGAAAACCTATTACGGCTCTCAAGTAGAAATTAAAGAGTTAGTACGGAAAGGAAAAATAGAAGACTTTCAAAGAAGCATACTACAGTACGTGCCTAATAAGAAACAATTAACGTACTTTGAAACTAAATACCTATTTATAAAAGGAGTACTTGAAGATACTAACGATTACATAAACGATAATATCCTCGGGAAATTCTACAGAAAAGATTTTAAAAATGATTAAACTAACAGAAGTACTTGGCTACCCATCATTAAAGTACCATTTAGATAATGGACTACCATTAAACGAACATGTCTACCGGGGTAACGAAACAGCCTTTGTAAACCTATTTGCTGAAGCAAGAGAATCTCTTAGCAACGAAGAAATAGAGTTAACAGAAGAGGACCAAGATCTGATAGAAACAACAGACATAGGAGAATATGCACAATATAATGGTATGAAAGTTCCATTAGACCTGCCTATGGTATCAAAAAAATATAATCCATTATTTGAAATTGGAGCACTTATTGACTCTATGATTGAAAATGAAGATACAATTGATGAAGCGTCATGTATTGCTGATATGATTGATTTTGACCAGATAAAAGAAATGGTTGAATTAATAGGGGGTCAAATAGATATGGATAAGTTTAGAAAAGCAGTAGACGTAAATAATGAATCTTTTGACTACAGCGGATTTGATATGTTAAAAGCTTCAGTTGGATATATGAACGAGGCAGAATATCAAGGTAAAAAAGTAAAACTTGATAAACCTAAACGTGGAGGTACTAAAAAATACTACGTTTATGTCAAGGATGGGGATAAAGTAATAAAAGTAGCTTTTACCGATGGGGGTATCCCACAAAAGAATAAAGTTAAAGGAGCCATGTCTGCTTATAGAATAAGGCACAAGTGTTCTACAAAGTCGGACAAAACAAAATCAGGCTACTGGACTTGTAATTTAATGAAATATGCTAAATCATTAGGAATATAATATTAAAGGTAGTATGGCAAAAGAAACATCAGCCGGGAGAGCAAAAACAAAAAGCAAAATAAGCCGACCAGGAGTTCATTCAAAAAGTAAAACATCAAAGTTAAAAAGTTCAAAAAACTATCAAAAACTATATAAAGGGCAGGGGTAATGAAACTAACGGATATAATATTACAAGAAAGTAAAATTGCAGTAGCAATTAATAGCGCTATTGATAAAATAGATCCAAATCTAGGATATAAAGATTTTGCACAAGGAGTAGCAGAAGTAGTAAGAAATGAATACGGCTCCCACCTTGTTGGGCTCTTTATGGAAGAACTTCATAAACACTTAGGTTTAGATGAAATAGCAGAAGAAAACAGTAGCCCTAAAATAAATATAACCTCAGTAGAGCAAACCGGTAAACTATACAGTATATCTATCGACGGTGTAAAACAAAGAGAGGAAGACGAAGTTAAGGCTATTGAAATGATAAAGAGTATAACAGGAATAGTACTTTCCCATGGAAGTAGATTTGATGAAAATGAAGTGATATCTGCTTTGAGAAATGCAGGTTATGATGCTGAACATTCTGAAATAGACGTATCATAAAAACATGAAATTATCCTCTATTATACTTGAAATTATAGAACCTACACCAGAATACACCAGACTTGTAGATAAAATAAAATCAGACGGAGGTAAATTCTTAGGTTCAGGAGACTACGGCTCAGCATATCAAGTTAACAATGTGGTTGTTAAAGTAACTACTGATGAGGTTGAAATAGAACACGCAGAACTTCTAAAAGGAATACCAACTAGAAACTTTGCTTTTATTCACGATGTAGAAGTAATGAACCCAAAATTAGGTATTATAACAATGGAGCTTTTACAGGTATTCAATGGAGATATACCTCATGATTTTGAAGAAGCAGTTAAACAAGAAGCACAGGAAAACAATATAGACCCAGAAGAATTGGACTTCGGTAAGGGGAATGTAATGATAGACCTAAAAACAAGGCAACTTAAAATGATTGACGTATAAAGTTGCTAAATCGAATTAAAGTCCGTATATTATAGTATTATAGTTACGGATATTTTTATGGATTATGCTTTCCTATTAGGATCGGTTGAAAACTTACTTGGCAAAAGCCATAAAAGAGCAAGAGAGAACTATGCCTTTCATTGCCCTTTCTGTAATCACCGCAAACCTAAGCTTGAGATTAATATGCACACCAACGAAGAGGGTAAAAACTATTGGGAATGTTGGGTATGCCAATCTCGAGGTACAACTATTCGATCACTATTAAAACAGTTAAAAACACCTAGAGACCAAGCAGCCGATATACTAAAGTATTTGCCAAAAGGAACCTATGTTGAGTATAAAGGATTAGAAGCAGTAACATTACCTGAAGAGTTTCAACCACTATATGGAGCCTCTACAACATCAGTCATAGCAAATAAAGTAAGAAAGTATCTATATGAACGAGGACTTACCGACAATGATTTTATTAAATATGATATTGGATACTGTACAGATGGGGACTTTGGAGGAAGAATTATTATTCCAAGTTATTCTACATCCGGTCAACTCAATTACTATGTTGGAAGAAGTCATGATGGCAATTACTTTAAGTATAAAAACCCAGAAGCTTCCAAAGACATAATATTTTTTGAAAACCTAATTAATTGGACTCAGCCTATTATACTATGTGAAGGAGCTTTTGATGCTATAGCAATTCGTAGAAATGCAATTCCAATACTTGGAAAAGCAATATCAGAAGCCCTTTATAAAAAAATTATATCTAGTCCATTAGAGGACGTATATATAGCATTAGATTTAGATGCAAAAATAACTGCTTTAAAAATAGCAGAACAATTATTAAACCAAGGTAAAAGAATATTTATAATAAACCTTCAATCTAAAGACCCATCTGAAATGGGCTTTGAAGCTTTTACTAAATTAGTACAAATAGCAGAAGAATTAGATTTTTCAAGTTTAATACTGCATAAATTAGACCTATGATTGAAAAAGGAACAAATTTTAATAAAGAAAGTACAAAACCGGGATTAGATTGGAACAAAAAACTTAAACAGGTTAACTTTCTAGATAGAAGAGTTTACCAGAGAGACGAAGATGTATTTTACCCATCAGTAACAACCATACTTCAATACATGCCAAAGAATAGGTTTTTTGAAAGCTGGTTAAAAGATGTAGGGCACAACTCCGATATTATAATGAGGAAAGCTGGTAGAGAAGGTACACAGGTACACGAAGCAGCTGAAGCATTATTAAAAGGAGAAGAATTAAATTGGATAGATGATTTTGGAAATGCAAAATACTCTCAACTTGTTTGGCAAATGATTATGAGATTTCATGAGTTTTGGACTACACATAAACCTGAATTAATTTCAACTGAAGAATTTGTTTGGTCAGATGAACACAAATATGCAGGTACAGCAGATTTAGTTGTAAAAATGGATGGAGAAATATGGTTACTAGATATTAAAACATCTAACCATTTACATAAAACTTATGACCTACAGTTAGCTGCATACGCTAAAGCTATAGAAGAAAAAACAGGATTAAAGATACAAAGAACTGGGATCTTATGGTTGAAGGCTTTAACTAGAGGAGAATCTAAAAAGAAAGATACATACCAAGGTAAGGGTTGGCAAATTAAAGTTGTAGATGAAATTGATAAAAATCATGAGTTATTTATGTTAATCTACAAGCTCTTTTTACTAGATAACCCTGATGTTAAGCCTGCATATAAGTCATTTCCCACCGCACTTAAGCTTGAGTAAGTAAACGTATATAGAAACTATTTATTAGAATAGTGTAGTTTATTTGAATTAAATTTACTATATTTAGAAACTAATAAAGATATTGGAATATGGGAGGTAATGTATTTAATGCTACAGATAAGATAAAAAGAGAGGACATAGAACCTACATTAGGTAAATTCTATCAGCAGTTAGGTACTATCTTCCCTAAAGCATCTAAATACTTTAAAGACATTAAACCCCTAGGTTCAGTTGGAAAAAAAGAATACTCCGGGGATATAGACTTAGCAATGGGAGAAAGATCTCTAATACAAGTAGAAGATTGGGATTTAGATAGATCTAAAATTGTTGAACTATATAGGAAACATAAACAAAGAGCTAGATCTTCAACAAACAGGCAGTTAATTAAAAGAGCGGTACTGGATACTATTGCGGATAAGATAGAAGAATCTAACACCGACATAGGAGTTGATAAGAAAAGCTCAGCAACAGGTACTCTATTTTTTGTATTCCCCCAATATAATCCCCAAGGTAAACAAGCTAATATAGGGGTACAAATTGACATTAACTTCGGTAATCTCGATTGGTTATCCTTTGCTTACTACTCCGCTAACTACTCAGGAAATGTTAAAGGACTACATAGAACACAACTAATGCTTGCTTTATTTTCAAATTTAGGATATACATTTTCCCATAACTACGGAGTTAAGGATAAAGAAACTCAAAAAATAGTAGCAAAGTCACCTTCTAAAGCAATAGACTTATTAACCAAATCTTATAATATAAAATTTACTTCGGAAATATTAGAAGATTATTTTAAATTAATAGAGTTTATGAGAAATAACTTTAAAGAAGATGTGTTAAATAGTATTTTAGATCGATTTATTAAGATTCTAGACTCTACTAGAGCTGATATACCTGAAGATTTACAACCTTACTGGATTGATAATCAGGAAAGATTAGGACTGAAAGGAAAATTTCTACCAGATGATTCAAAATTAACAATGTATAAAGTATAATAATATGTCAGGAGTAGCAGGAGGAAATAGAATTGAAAAAGCAGATGTACAAAAGACATTTCAGAAATATATAAAAGAAGTTCTAAAAAAAGTACCTGGTTTTAAGAAAGCGGATCTTTCCGGCAGTGTTAAAGTAGGGTCTAAATCTGATTATGGGGATTTAGATTTAATAACCCTATTTGAAGGGGAAGATAAAAAAGAAGTTAAACAAAGAATTATAAGTGTAATTAATTCTCTTCCTAGCACTATTATTATTCCATTTAAAAGTGAAAAATACTTGGGAAGAAAGTATTATAATTCTGGAGAAATTATTTCGGTACTGTACCCGATAGAGGGTAAAGAAAACCAGTACATACAGGTAGATAATATAATATCCCTTACCGATGAAGAACATAAATTTAAAGGTGGGTTCTTAGATATACCTGCTGAAAAGCAAGGATTAATTTTAGGGTTGACTAAAGTGGTTCTACTTGAAGAAAATCCTCAAGATGTATTCAAGAGAATGGGAATTAAAAACATACCTACCTTAGAAGAAAACGAAGAATTTGAATTTAACTTAAGTTCAAATAAATTAACACTACGAAAAGTCAAACTAGAAGGGTTTAAAGAAGTATCTAGAGAGGAAATTTGGACTTCAACTAATTGGAATAGTATAAAAGATTTACTATCCAACTATAATATAGAAGGTTCATTTGAAGAGTTATTAGTAGACGTTGTTCATAAATTAAAAAATCCTAGATCAAAAAATAGGGTAAAAGGTATTTTTAAAAGTATGATATCAGTTAAATCAGGAGAAGTGAATACCCCGAAAGGTGATAATAAAGAAAAAGCACTTAGCAAAGTAGATAGTTTACTTGAACAGGAAAATAAAAATAAAACAGTAGCCCTGTATGGAGGAGGATTTAAACCTCCTCATTTAGCACATTTTAATAATGCTAAAATACTTGCAGGAAAAGCTGATAAACTAGTAATTTTTATTGGTAAAAAAGTAAGGGAAGGGTTAGAAATAACCCCTGACCAGTCCTTACAAATTTGGAAAGTATATTCAAAGTATATACCTACAGATATAGAATTAAAAATTAGCCCTATCTCACCAGTAACGGATATATACAAGTACGTAGAATATAATGAGAACACAGTAGGTAAGATTATTACAGGGGCACTTCCTGACGAAATGAGTAAATTTACAGGTTTCTTAAAACAACCTGAAAGACACCCAAATCTAGAGATACTCACCCTACCTGAAGTTAAAGACGAAGATAATAAATTCTCTGCTACTACAATTAGGCACTCAGAAACATACTTAAAAAGCGGTAATTGGATACCTAAAGAGATATCTAAGAGCGATAGAGAGAAGATATTAAATATACTAGCCCCTACGTTAATGGAAATAGCCCTTACCAATACACTTGAAGATTTATTTTCATCTAAAGAAAAAATTAAAGAAGGCTCCTCAGGAACACCCATCGCTCCTAAATCCATAATTAGATCAGATGATAGGGCTAAATTACTGAGAACCTTTAATCAATTGAGAAACGTACTTGGGGATCAATTTTATAATATAGAGTTTCAACAAGATAGAATTCAAATTACTTTAAAAGGGGAAGGAGAAAGAAAAGGATTTGACTATACACCTTATATGTCTTCTATTTTAGAGTATATGATAGATCAAAAAATGAAAATTATGCCTCTTCCGGAGATTAAAATTAGAAAAGACCTAACCGAATCAGAAAATTTCTTTGGAAAGACAGCATATTATGACCCATCTTTAAAAGAAGTAGTTTTATATGTAGAGGGAAGGCACCCTAAAGATATTATGAGATCATTTGTACACGAAATGATACATCATATACAGAACCTAGAAGGACGTTTAGGTCTAATAGGTACTAGTGATACAAATGAAGATAATAATCTATTAGAGATAGAGAAAGAAGCGTATTTACAGGGTAATATAACCTTCCGCAACTGGGAAGACGGTCAGAAAAAAAAAACAGTAATGAGTGAAGGAAAGTATGATAAGATATCTAATGATATCTCTAGCGCGGTATTTAAAGTATTTAAAACTGCACACCTAAAAGGTGAGGATGTAGAGGATACATTTAGAGTAGGTCCTGAGGAAGATGCTGATTATAACCATCCTTTAGAGTTTGACTTAAACATCCACATGAGAAACACAGAAGATAACTATTCAGTAGATGGAGGAGCAAACCCCGGTATTGATGATGATGGAGATGAAATACAACCCCTAATAAATATAGTATTTGAAGTTCCTAAAAAAATAGATTATCAGGAATTATCAATGGATATTAAAGATGTGATACGTCATGAAATAGAGCATCTCACACAGGATGGCACTAATTTAAAACAGGGAAAGTACCTTGGAAACGATCAAACTTTAAGAGACCTTATTAATGCAGGTTTGTTAGATAAAAATAAATACTATACTCTTCCAAAAGAAATAGATGCAATGATACAGGGGATGTACTTTAAGGCTAAGAAGAGTAAGACTCCATTTAAAGACGTCGTGGATGATTATCTAAATAAAGTAGAAGTTACACCGGAAGAAGGATTGAAGATTAAAAGACTATGGAGTAGCCGTATAAAAGCATTAGGGCTAAAAGTTAATTTATAAAATAAAGGTTATATGAAAAAAATATCAGAACTACTAGCAGAAGGGTACACATTACCGGAACAAAAAGAAAAACCACCTTACAAGATTTATTGTGATATGGACGGAGTATTAACAGATTTTGAAGAGAGATTTGAACATTTCTCCGGTATGAAACCAAAAGAATACGAGAGTAAAAATAATACAACCGCTTTTTGGGAGTTAATAGATGTAAAAGTGGGACTTAAGTTTTGGTCAGATATGAAATTTATGCCTAACGGTCAACAACTTTGGGACTTTATCAAACCTTATCAACCAGACCTTCTTACATCCCCTTCAAGAGATAATAACTCAAGATTGGGTAAAAATATGTGGGTTAGAAATCATTTAACCCCACACCCAAAAGTAATATTTTCATACTCTGCTGATAAACAAAGATACGCAAAAAGTAATACTATCCTAATAGATGATAAGAAATCTAATATAGAAGAATGGACTGCCAGCGGCGGGATAGCTATTAGATGTGTGCAGGGAAATGTAGAACAAGTAATAGGTCAATTAAAAGAACTCGGATATGAGTAAGGAATCGTTATTAAAAAAAGACTTTAAACAATCAGATGTTCAACGAGTTAGGAATATAGTAAATAAGGACTATACAGCTAACACTAAAACCCAAGTTGGATATCAAAAAGTTCTGAAGAGGTATAAAGAAGGTGAAATATGGGAAGAAGGAGGTAAGAACTGGACGGTTAAAAATGGAATTAAACAGAACATTACCAAATTAGACGCTGCAAAAAAGGCAGTTCATATACCATTAATATGTCCAAAGTGTAAGGGCACAATGAAACACCACTTAGCTAAAAAAATGTATAAACTACATGGTTTTTGTTTTGATCCATGTACAGTCAACTTTGAAGCAGATTTACAAAAAGCAGGTTTATATCAAGCTTATGAACAGAAAATGATGTCCGGTAATATTCAAGCATTTGCAAAAGATGTTGAACATTGGGTGTTAGATTTAGTATCTAATACAAACGAATCCTTTGTTACAGAAGATGGAGTAATAGAAGACTGGAACTCAAATACAAATAAAAGCAAGCAGTTATTAGAAGACCTCAAGACGTACTTAGGTCACTTACGGGAACATTTTTAAGTAACTATTTATTACTAAAACCGCCTACTAATGACTCAAAAAGAAGTACTAGATGCCCTTTTAACTGAAATTAAACATATCAAAACCCATATGCCTAACGGAGAGTTAAAGCAGATGCAAAAAGATATGGAAGAACTTAAAGAGGATATGTCCGAAATAAAGCACACTATGCTTAACCCGGAAACCGGAGTAGTAGTAAACACTAATAAAAACACAGATTTCCGAAATAAAATGGAACTGGGGGATAAGGAATTTCGCTCACAGATGATGGAGCTAGAGGACGTAAAAAGGTGGAGAAACGGTGTTAATAAGGCACTTTGGATTATATTTGGCTCAATTGTAGCAATTGTAATTCGTATAATAATAATCTCATCAGAATCAGGTAAATTATAATATGAAAAAATCACACCTTATAGAAATTATCAAAGATGCTTTATTAGCAGAAAAGAATACACCGGGCTTATGGGCTAATATTAATGCTAAACGTAAAAAAGGTAAAAAACCATCTCACGGTAATTCTAATGCACACAAAGATGCAGTGGCAGCAGGTAATGCTATGAAGAATGAAGCAGCATATGATAATGCCACTAGAAATGAACTAGCTCAGTACATAATAAACCTAAACAACGAGCTAGCAATAGCTAAATCTAGAGGTACGGATAAAGAAGTTATGGACCTAGAAAAAGATATAGCTCAAGTTAAAGCAGCTTTAGCAGCTAAAAAAGCTATAGCTGAAAATAGACTAATAGAAAAACAATCACAACCCGATGATGATTTAGAAGATCGTATGGATGCCGGGGATTTTGGGACAAATGTTCTATATAAAAAAAACAATGAAATTACACCTATTAATATTAAAAAATCAGAATTAGGTAAATATAATGGTACTTTAGATCTTCTTAATAGAGCATGGCATGAATTTGTAATACGGTATGCTAAAGATAATAATATAAAGTGGGATAAATGGAGTGATGCTGAGTATAAAGTAAGGAATTCTATGAAAATACCTAAATCAAGCGATAAAAGTTATGAAGATAGAGCACGGTATAGTATGGATAATGAATTTTTAAATCTAAAAGAAAATAAAATGGAAAATTTCGATTTAAAAAAATATTTAGCAGAAGGTAGCTTAACAAAAGAATGGCCAAACCAAATTTCTTCTAAGTATAATGATCAGTATATTTTTAAATTAGTAAAAGTGGAACCTACATATAAAGACAAATCCGGTAGAGCATTATATAGAGTAGTAGATGTAGCTACAGGAGAAACTAAAGGAACCCCAGCATTTACTTCAATAGAAAAATTAACTGCTTTTGCCCAAGATTTAATTAAACCTCAAGGTGGTACACAGTCTACTAATTTAGGATAAAGGTGAAATTAACTGATATCATATTCGAAAAACTAAACGAGATAGGAGATTTATCTCAAAAACCCTACGATTGGAAAGCTGAATTTGATAAAAGCGATGAAGAAAATGACGTATATTCTTTTATCACAGACAGTGGTACTAAATATGAGGTTAATCTCTACAATTACGTAGGAACTCGTTCTGTTTGGGAACTTGAATTTTTAGCCCAACATGGTATTAGGGGTATGTCTTCAAAACAATTAACGGGGGGAAACGAACCACTTAAAATAATGTCTACTATAGTTGACATAGTAAAATCTTTTATAGAATATAAGGGTGATGTTGATAGTATACTATATTCTCCTACCAAAGGAAAAACAGGGGAAGAAGATGCTAAAGATAATACTAGAGCAAAATTATACAAAATAATTATACAGAAAAATTTTCCAAAAGCTAAAATAAGTGGAATAGATGATATTAAAGTAGACGTATCAGCTTATAAAGCCGAAGATATGTTCGAAACCATAGTTGGAGATGAAATACACTGCGACAATTGCGATTGGCATTGGAAAATAAAAGAGGGTGGAGACGATTTATATACTTGCCATAAATGTTGGCACGACAATACACCTAAATTAAAAGAAAATAAATACTTACAAAAAGCACGATACAAAAAATACCTAAATGAAAGTGGGGCCGATACTACGTGGATTGATTTTGAAGGTAGTACTTTAACTTTACAAAATATATTAGACTTAACTAAAGACATTCCTGTAAAAGAGTACCCTACAGAAAAGTTAGCTAAAGTAGTTTTAAAATGGGATAACAACCCTCAAGAAATAGAAAGAATAGAACAAGTTGAAGTTTCTAAAGAGTATCCTATCTTAATTATGGTTAATGAAGAAGGAAATATTTTGTGGATTTTAGACGGTAACCATAGGGCACAAAAAGCACTAAACTCAAAATCTAAAACAATCCCCGCTAAACTTATTAAACCTTCTAACTTAGATGATAATGCCAGAAAAGTATTAACGGTAGTTGGTAGAGGTAAAGGAAAATCATTAGGAGAGAATTACGCCGACAGTAAAGTAACAGGTAAATCAAAACCGGGTAGAGTTAATAAATAAAAAAGACCAAGAGATATATTAATATACCCTTAATAAAGAAGAATAGAAGATATTTATTAAATATACCGTACAATAAGAAAAAGTATTATGACATATCAAGAACTAAACGACAGGTTAACAAACGTTCAGTCCGCACTAACCTCACTACAGAGCGGAACATATCAAAATGTACCTGGAATAAATGTACAAGAAACCATATCCCAGCTACAGTCTATTAAGGAAGCATTAGATAGTGAATTAAAAATTTTAGCTGAACAAGAAGCTGGTACAGTATCTACTGATAGCGAAATAGAAGCAGAAAAACTAGCCAAAAAAGGGATCAACGTTAAGTTAACTAAAGAAGCAAAAGGAGAAGCTAGATTTTCGGTAGAAGAAACTAAACAAATTGCAAGAGGGGTAGGTAAATCTTTAGCCAAAGCCCTTATAGCAGCCGGAGATGAATTATCTCATATGAAAGCTATAAACATAGAAGAGGGTAGTTTTAATCTACACGTAGAATATAAAGATAATCGGACAGATAACTTTTCTTTTTATGTAGAGGGAGAAGAATTACACTTAGTAGATTTTTCATATAATAAAGCAGTTGGTGAAATAGGTATTAAACCATCAGGAGAACCGGTAATACATGTTGATGTAATAGCCAATGAGCTTACCAAACATTTTTCTTCCAAAATGCAAGAAGGAGAGGGCAACATGTTAAACAGGGCAGTATCAGCCGCCAATAAATTAAGCCGTAGAGCAGCCTTTTTAAAAGGAGGTACTAAACACGGTATAGAGGTAAAGCCAAACCTAAGACAATATCACCCTACACCAACAAGTGAAATGACAGATAATGAATTTTCTGATGCACAACAAGCTGATAGACTAAAAAACCATCCTGAAAAAACCACCATAGAGAAAATACAAGCTTTAATAGCAACCGAAAAGAATAAAAATAAAAATACTAATAAAGATAGTAATACCATTACGTTCACATTAGACGATGGAGATTTAGATGATAAATTCTTATCTGATGAAAGTCTTTCTAGAAACTTAGGTTATAAAAAAGACGGTAGGGATACTTATTATGTTTTACCAAAAAGAGACTTCGATAGGTTCCAAGATTGGGCAGATTCAAGTGGGTATGATACAGATGAAGTTATTGATGTTATTGATGAAATAGTAAAAGAAAATGTAAACCCCGAATTAGATAGACTAGTAAATGGATTTATAAGAAAATTAGCAGATAGATACGATTATTCATTACAGGATGCTGTCTACGCTGTTACGCAAGTATTAAGAAAACAAAACTATGATGGTGTAAATGAAATAACACCAGCACAACAAAAGTATGCTGACAAAGCAGCCAGTCGCCCATCCAAACCTAAAAAAACACAATTTAGAAAAGATATTGAGGGAGCAAAGCGAATGATCGATTCTGGGAAATCTCAACAAGAAGTAATAAAAAGATTTGGTATAGAAGCATATAATGCTGTTGGTGCCGAAAATGAATATCTTGAGGAACGTAAAATAGAAGTAAACGAACCCTCTCAACTTAAAGACCTCAAAAATCAAATAGAAAAATACTATAGTAGAAAATTAGAACCTAGTCAAATTAATACAATGGTTGGGAAAGATGACAAAATAGCTAATTTACTATCTAAGTATAAAAAACTATCTAAAGAGGTATCTGAAACTACCAAAGGTAATATAGTAAGCGAAGACCTAGAAGAAGCTTCAGGGTTAGAGTTTAAAGTAGGAGACAAAGTAAAATACTTAGGCCACCCAGGTGTTATCACAAAAGCCGGAACAGACATAATGGATAGACCTCATTATAGTGTATCCTACAATAAAGGAACAGGCGATACTAAAGCTACAAACATATATAATAAAGGTGGTGTAATTAAAAAATCAATAGAAGAGGGAAAACACAGAGTAAAGTTTTCGAAATCTAATAATACATACCAAGTATGGAAAGGAGATAAAATTATAACAGATTTTGCAACTAAGAAAAGAGCAGAAGACGAAACTAAAAAGCTTAACCTTTTATCCATTACGGAAGATGAGGATGTCAACGATGATATGGATGATTGGGCAACAGATAAGGATCACCATATTAACGAAAAAAAAGGAACCTGCTGTGGAAAATGTGGCCGGGTACACGTTAAGGGGTCTAAATGTAAAACTCCATTTTTAAAAGGTAAAGATCATTGTAGAACTAAGTAATATGAAAAAAAGCGATTTAAAGAATATTATACTAGAAGCATACCAAGAAGTTTTATTAGAAGGTTTATTAGATGAGCTAGAGGAAGCTGAAGAAGAAACTGAAGAAAAGCCAACACCTGAAGAAGAACCTGATATGGATGCACCAAAAGAGACTGTACTTGAAGATGCAACAGATACTATTTTAGCTAAGTTTCCAACCTTGAAACAGGCTATTGTAAAATTACAAACAGAAGACTTTTTAGAATTTGTAGATACAATAGATTGGATCTCTCCAAGACCGACCGCTTTTAGAATTAACCTCAAGAACGGTCAAGACTACGAGTTAAAATGGATGGGTAAAACCTTTGTTGCTAAAATTCTAGGTAAACGATACACCCTTTCCAATATTTCAGACTACCAACAAGCTCTAGACAAACTTGCAATACTCTACTCAGAATCACCAATGAAAGGCGCAGGGGAAGACTCAGTATCAGGATCAGATGTAGCAGACGCATCTGGGGGCGGTGGGGAATTTCCTGGAGGAGAAGGAGGAGCAACAGGAGGAGAAGATGACTTTGCAGCAGATGATACCGGAGGAGCAGAAGGTGGTGATGAAGGAGGAGGAGAGGATTTATCCGATGAGCCTATTGATTTTGAAGACGGAGAAGAACCAGAAGCATAATAACAATAAATGAATCTTATAGATAAAATTATACAAGAATGGTCTTATAGAACTAATAAAGGATATCCTGATATTAATAATCAAGAGGATATAATTTTATTTGAAGATATGTTTGGAGTTAAACTTACAGATACAGTAAAACAAGAAACTCAACAAACCAACCAATCAGTCCAGGATATAATTAAACTTTTAAATTCGAAAGAACAAGAGTTTTCCCCAGAACAGATTGCTAAGCTTTATTCAGTTATTAAGAAAACCGGGAAAGGGTATACTACTTCTCTAATTAATGCATTAACTAAAAAAGGGTTAGGGGAAGAACAAACTCTTTTAATTGTTGGGTATGCAGATAAAAATAACATAGAAAACAATATAATTTCCTCGCTTAATAATAGTAATAATACATTCGATAAACTGTCTAAATCAGGAAACCTCTCAAGCGAGTTAGCAAATATAACCGGTATAGATTCAAAACATATTAATAAATTAATTAGCTTCTCCCCGGGTTCAAATCAAAAAGGAGTTGGAAGAGGAGAGATAGCCTTAGTTTGCCTTCTTAGTGATACTAAAAGTGCACCAAAGGGGGACGTATTAACAGCTAGTGGTACATTAGAATTAAAAGCTTCTTCTTTAAATAAGAAAGGAACATTAACAGGTGCAATACTAGCTCCAAAAAAGATTTCAGGAAGAGGAGATAGTATAGGTGAAATAGTTTCAAACATATTAAAATTCTTCCCGGAAGAAGATGCTAAGGTATTAATACCGCTTAAAAATGCAGGATGGACGGGAAGGTTATTCCACTATTTAAACGTTCTTAAACAAACATCTGATAAAAATAAGGAAAACCAATTTTACATAAACCTTAAGAAACTTTTAGATGATATATACGGCCCAGGGGTAGTAAAGGTAGAAACTGCGGACCTAAATTCCTTATCGCAATTTAATTTAAGAATAGCAAAAGATCTTGCCAAAGCATACATAGAAGAAATAGCACATCCTATAATGTTTATTAGTAGTGACCTAGACTATAAAATAATAAGTAATAGTCAAGACCTTGAGCAGGAGATTGGTAACTCTATAAAGATAGTAACAACAGTTTCTGATTATACTCCTAGACTTGCATTAATAAAGTAGAATAAAATAATGAGTTATGAGTCAAGACATAAAAAAAATAATTGCACAGGAGTACATCAAGTGTGCAAAGGATCCGGCGTACTTTATGAAAAAGTACTGCCATATACAACACCCACAGAGAGGTAGGATACTCTTTAATCTATACCCATTTCAAGAGAAAGTTTTACATTTATTTAGAGATGAGCAGTTTATTATAACACTTAAATCTAGACAATTAGGCATATCCACACTAGCATCAGCATACAGCCTCTGGTTAATGTTGTTTCATAGGGATAAAAACATACTCGCACTAGCAACCACACAGGCCACAGCTAGAAACCTTGTAACAAAGGTTATCTTTATGTATGACGAACTACCAAGGTGGCTAAAGCTACCATCTGTTGAAAAGAACAAACTATCACTAAGACTAAAAAACGGCTCTAAGATACAAGCTAAATCATCGAATGCTGATGCAGCTAGATCAGAAGCGGTATCTCTACTATTAATAGATGAAGCCGCTTTTATAGACAATATTGATGAAACCTTTGCAGCAGCACAACAAACACTAGCAACAGGTGGACAATGTATGGCTCTATCAACACCTAACGGTATTGGGAATTGGTTCCACCAGACATGGGAAAAAGCAGAAACAGGAGAAAATTCCTTTATGCCTGTGAGACTGCCATGGAGTGTGCACCCTGAAAGAACTCAAGATTGGAGAGATATGCAGGACCGTGATTTAGGACCACGCATGGCAGGGCAGGAGTGTGACTGTCTATGGGGGGAGAGTAGAGTACAGGTACTTGACAAGCATACTAATATAGAACAGAATGTAACATTAGAAGAACTTTATTCACTTATATCGCAAGAAGGCGACTATTTATAATAAAGAAAGGCATTCTTGTGATAAATCATACTAAGGTGTATTGGGATAAACTAAAAGAAGAGTTAGAAGCTATTGAGCTCTATTCATATATAGAGACAAGAGATCTACTACTTGAAGGAGAGCTATATAAGAGGTACATAGGTAAAGCTAAAAATAGAACTTTCATTAAAGAACACCCTAAACTATATAAATCAGTACTTGAACATACTACTGAATTAGAGGAGTTATTTACAAACCAGAAGACATACAAAACAGCTTACAACCTAACACATAGACTTAAGTTTATCACAGAGCTAGATAGAGATATTAGTAAATTAAAATGTGAGTGTGGTAGAAAGTATAATTGGTCGCAGTACTGTAGAAAATGCCCAGACCCTAAGAGAAATCAATTAGGTAAACCACATACTGAAGAAACTAAACGGAAGATGAGAGTATCTACTTTAGCGTACTTAACAAAATGTAAAGGTCAATTAGCTCCTAGGTATAATATAGACTCTATTAAGGTAATAGAGGAGTACGGAAGAAAGAACGGGTATAAGTTTATGCATGCTGAAAATGGAGGAGAATTCTTTGTAGAGCACCTTGGATACTTTTTAGACGGATACGACCCTATAAGTAATGTAGCTTTAGAAGTAGATGAAAAACACCACTTTGATAAGACCGGTGAATTATGTAGTAAAGATACTACTAGACAGAAGCAAATAGAAAAGAAATTAGGATGTACATTTATAAGGGTGAAGTATGATAGAAATTAGAAAGAACACAAGGTACGAGCTAATGACCCCAGACGGCTATAAACCTTTCTCTGCTATTAGGAAAACATCTAAATCAGAAGTTATACATTTTATACTTTCCAACAGTGTAGAGATACAGTCTTCTTTAGAACATAGGTTTATAGTTGACGGACTAGAAGTTCTTGCTAAAGACATAAAACCGGGGGATATTCTACAGAAAGATGTAACAGTAGTATCCATTGAAAAGATAGAAGGAGACTTCATATTATACGACCCAGTAGACGTAGGCACTAAGCATCTATTCATTGCTGACAAACTCGTATCCCATAACTGTGATTTCTTAGCTTCTGGAGATACAGTATTTGAACCAGATGATCTTTTATTTTACGAACAGACCTATCAAAGAGACCCTGTCGAAAAAAGAGGGGTAGATAGTAATTTATGGATTTGGGAATCACCAGACTACACTAAAGACTATATAGTTGTAGCGGATGTCTCTAGAGGAGACTCTGCCGATTATTCTGCATTTCACATATTTGATGTAGAAACTTGTACCCAAGTAGGGGAATACAAGGGCAAAGTATCACCCAAAGATTTTGGTAATGTTCTTGTAGGTATAGCAACAGAATATAATGAAGCACTTCTTGTAATAGAGAATGCCAATATTGGGTGGGCTACTATAGAACAGGTAATGGAACGTGAATATAGAAACTTATATTACAGTTCAACAGGTAATATGGAGACAGTAGAATCGTATATGTCTAAATATGAAAGAGATAAATTAGTACCAGGCTTTACAATGTCTATGAAAACACGACCTTTAGTGATCGCCAAGATGACTGAGTATATTAGGGAGAGATCTGTAATAATACAATCTAAACGTACAATGGGGGAGATGAGAGTATTTGTTTGGAAAAACGGAAAGCCCCAAGCACAAACAAATTACAATGACGATTTAATTATATCATGTGCTACTGCATTGTATGTACGAGATACTGCATTAAGACTAAGACAACAGGGAATGGACCTAACCAGAGCACAAATGTCCTCTTTTAGTAATCTAAACACTCAGAATAGAGTAGTTATGTCTTCAGTTGGAAATCAGAGAGAAAATCCATATATTATAAAGACAGCCTACGGGGATGAGGATATCACCTGGCTTCTATAAACCAACTATTTATATATAAATATTATTTCAATGGCGGATACTTCACTATTTGGCAGACTTAAAACACTCTTTGCTTCTGATATTGTAATCAGAAATGTAGGAGGTAATGAGTTAAAGATTGCCGATGTTAATCAAATACAGCAGACTGGTAAATACCAGACAAACTCACTTATAGACAGGTTTAGCCGTCTATATATTTACAACAATAAAAATATATTTAATCCTAACTTGAATTATCAAACATTAAGGATTCAATTATATTCTGATTATGAAGCGATGGACACCGATCCTATTATAGCTTCAGCATTAGATATTATTGCCGATGAAGCATGCACTAAGAACGATCAAAACGAAATCTTAGCGATTAAATCATCAGACGAAAACATTCAAAAAGTTCTTTATAATTTATTTTACGATGTATTAAACATCGAGTTTAACTTATGGTCATGGACTCGTAATATGTGTAAATACGGTGATTTCTTTTTAAAATTAGAGATAGCTGAGAAGTTTGGAGTTTACAATGTACTTCCATATACAGTTTACCATATGGTGAGAAGAGAGGGTATAGACCCAGAAAACCCTTCCAAAGTTTCATTCCAACTAGACCCAGACGGATTAGCATCTTCACAGAATCCAAACTACTTACCCAAGAGAAAATCAGACCAAAGAGTAGTAGAGTTTGACAATTACGAAATTGCTCACTTTAGACTAATCTCAGATACAAATTACCTACCTTACGGCCGTTCTTATTTAGAGCCAGCCAGAAAAATCTTTAAACAGGTAACTTTAATGGAGGATGCAATGTTGATTCATAGAATCATGAGAGCTCCAGAAAAGAGAATGTTCTATATAAATGTAGGAAACGTACCACCTACAGAGGTAGAACAGTTCATGCAAAAGACTATCAATGGAATGAAAAAAACTCCTTATATTGGAGATGATGGACAATATAACTTAAAGTTTAATATGCAGAACATGATGGAAGATTTCTACATGCCTGTAAGAGGAGGTGATACTTCTACTAGAATTGAAACTACTAAAGGATTAGAGTATGACGGTGTAACAGACGTTATATACCTACAAGCTAAGATGTTTGCAGCATTAAAGATACCAAAAGCTTACTTCGGGTACGAAGGAGATTTATCAGGTAAAGCAACATTAGCAGCAGAAGACATTAGATTTGCTAGAACTGTAGAGAGAATTCAAAAGATACTGGAATCTGAATTAACTAAGATTGCACTAGTACATCTATACACACAAGGATTTACCGGAGAGAGTTTAACCAATTTTGAAATTAAACTTACTACCCCTTCTATTATATTTGAACAAGAAAAAGTCGCTCTTATGAAAGAGAAAATTGATCTTGCAAATCAAATGAAAGACTCTAAATTATTCTCATCAGATTACATATATGAAAACCTATTTAACTTATCAGAAGATGAGTATATGGAAATGAGAGATTTAGTTAGGGAAGATTCCAAACGCCTATTTAGAATAGCACAAATTGAGAATGAAGGTAATGATCCTGCTAAATCAGGAACAACTTACGGAACCCCTCATGACTTAGCTTCAATGTACGGTAGAAGATCTACTTCAACACCAAAAGGTGGAGGCCCGGGAGAAGTACCAGCAGGATATGAAGAAGAAACCCCGGATTGGGGAGAACCAGGCCCAGAAGGAGGAAGACCAACTGAAAAAGCCTCAGTATACGGAACAACAGCCGGTTTAGGAGGAAGAGACCCTTTAGGCACCCACGGGATGCACGGCGGATACCCATCAGACAACGAGAATGTAATGGAGAACATGGTCACTAAAGGAGTTTACCATAAAAATAAAGCAGCACTAAAAAATATAGTGTTTTCTAAAGAAACTATATCTGAACCAGATATGATGAATGAAGATAACATTAAAGATTTAGGTAATTAGTCCATATTTATTATAGTAAACGTATACAATGAAAGTAAAACACTCGAAATTTAGAAATACAGGTCTTATTTTTGAGCTACTAGTAAAACAAATAGCTTCGGACACTCTAAATAATAAAGATTCCGCTGCTGTTAATATTGTAAAAAAATATTTTACCGGTAGAACAGCCCTGGCAAGGGAATTCAAATTATATGAATTCATTGTTAAAAATAAGAATGTATCCCAGTCTAAAGCAGAAGCCATTGTTTCTACTATTACGGAAGTATCTCGTAAGCTAGATCAAAAAGCTTTAAAAGAGCAAAAATACGGATTAATATCTGATATTAAAGAAGCGTATAATGTAGATGAATTTTTCGGCATTCAAGTAAGGGATTATAAAGCCCTTGCCGCTCTGTACTGTTTATTAGAAGCACAGAATAATGCTGATTTAGTAAGCCCTTCTTTTCTTGTGGATAATAAAACCACAATTTTAGAACACCTAACATCATCACCACAGAAAGAAGCAGATGTAAAGGACACATTAATTGAAGAGTACTCTAAGTACGATAAAGATTTACGTCTTCTTACATTTAAAATACTATTAGAGAAGTTTAACGACAACTACAAAGACTTACTCCCAGAACAGAAAAACATATTAAGAGAGTTTATTACGTCAGTAAACTCAAATAAACGTTTACATACGATTGTAAATGAAGAGTTAGTTAAAATAGCTGAACAGGTTAGACAATTATCTTTAAAGGTAAAAGACGAGGTAGTTAAAATTAAATTAGATGAAGTATCTAAAGCTATTAAGCCTTTAACCAACAAGGAAAAAGTAACCGATAGCCACTTAGTTAACCTTATGCAATACTACGAATTAGTTAATGAGTTAAAAACAGTATAGTGAAAAGATCAGACTTAACTAAGTTAATAAAGGAAATGCTTGACGAAGCAAATATTACTAGTACCGGAGGAGGATCTTTTCCACCAGGAGATGGAGCACAATATGCGACACCAAAAGCTTTCGGAAAAGGTAATAAAGCTAAGAAAACATTAACAAAATTAGGATACAAACAGGTTAGCCGTCCTACACGGCCATCACATACAAAAGGATTTGATTATATATAGATTATGAAGATAAAATCAGTAACAGAGAGATATAGAGCCGTAAACGAAGGCACTATGACAAAAAAGGAATTTGTCCGTCAAATGAGACAACAGTACCCTATGCATGTAACTCAATTTAACGGATTTGACGACTCAGTACAGATCTTAAAAAATAGAGGTCTCTTATTTGAAACTAAAAAAGTAGAAGAAGTAGTCTATGATGAAAGACCAGTATTAAACTATTCCTTAGGATCTTTAGATAGAGGCATTAGAGCTGAAATAAAAGCTTTAGGAAAACAGGAAGGAGAAACAGTATCTGCAGAAGATTTTAAGAAAGCTGAAAAAAAAGCTAAAGATAACTTAGAAAAAAATCCAACACATTACCTGGACTTAGTGTCCGGGGAATCTTCTAAAGTTAATAAACATGATAGAGAAGTTGAAACAAAAAGAGGTAAAGCAGAAGTAGACGTGTTTAACGGTATGAAGAAAGCAACACTAAAAGAAAGCGGATATACAGAAAATCAAATTAGTACCGCTATAGCTAAAATTAAAGAGAGAAAAGGACTAACCACAGAAGAACCTACTAGTAGTAAAAAAGAAATTTTAGCAGCAGCTATAAACGCTATTACAGCAGAATATCAGGAAATACCCGGTCTTAACGCTATAATAAAAGATTTCTTACACACAAAAGCTACCGGTTTAATGAACAATCCAGATATGGACCCTGTAAGTGAGTTTGATGAATTTATTAGTGTTAACTACGACAGTTTACAGGAAAAGGAAGGTAAAGATCACGACAGAGATGGAGACATCGATGGAGATGATTATATGGCTGCAAAAGACAAGGCTATTAAAGGGGCGATGGGTAAGAGTGACGACAAAAATAATGATTTTATTAACCCTGGAAATACTGTTGCTCAAGCTAAAAATAGAAAAGATTACCTAAAAAGATTTGGTAGCCCGGTAGACGAAAAAGAATTAGCCGATAAAGATTATGACGGAAACGGTAAAATTGAAACAGGTAAAAAAGAACATAGAGGAGCTAGAACTAAAGCTATTAAAAGAGCTATGAAAACAGAAGGAGATTCTGAAAATCTTGAAGCTGAATTTAGAAATAATTTAGCAAAAGTAAATTTTAGGGGGATAGTAGATAAATACGCACCTAAGGGATTAAATAATCTACCTACAGAAGATGATTATATTAAAGCATGGGAGAACGAAGGAGGATTAGACCCAGACTTCCTTGATATAAGAATGCTTCAGCAAGACATTATTGATTACGCTAGAAAACTAGATAATCAGAATATGGCAGAAAATGAAGATTCAGATTTAGAAACAAAATTTAGAGAAGCCCTATTTAAAATTAATTTTAAAGTACTAATTGATAAATATACTCCTAGAAATGTAAATAACTTACCAGACGAAGATGATTATATTAAAGCATGGCAAGACTCAGGAGGATTAGATCCAGATTATTTAGACCCAAAACTCCTTCAACAGGACGTAATTCATTACGCTAAAAACCTAGATAATCAGAATATGGCGGAAAGTAATGCTAAATTAAAAGAAGCTGTTAAATCTATTATTAGAAAAGTATTAACAGAAGAGTCTATTAACGAAGCAGCTACAGGAAACCTTTCCCATATTGCAGACGAGTATGATGGATTTCAAGGAATGCAGAATGCTATCAATCAACTAGAAAACATTGTAACAGATGTAGAAGCGTATTATTCTAAAGTAAGAGAGAAGATTCAAAAAGTATACGGAGATTTAGGTAATATTACAAACGAAGAGGGATTAAAAGTTGGAGGCTTCTTAGCACCAGCCATAGAATCAGCGTTCATGAAAGATCTTAGACCAGTAATAGCAAAAGGATTTATTAAGGGATTAGATCTCCCTAAAGTAAAAACAGTATCTTCAAAAGACATAGAAGCTCATAATTCAGGAGAGAGACCATTAGGAGAAGAAGGTATGGATAAACAAACGATGTTTACCCCGGTATATGAATCTAAAAAAAAATAAAATATGTCACAGCTATTAGTAGATGTCACCCCTTTTAGATCCCTACTTACAGAATCCAAAACAAAGCCTGGAGTCTACGAAGTAGAAGGTATTCTGCAGAGAGCAGTAGCCAAGAATCAAAACGGACGCACATACAGTAAAGAAATTCTTCTTAGAGAATCTCAAAGATATATAGAAGAATTTGTTAAGGTTGGGAATGCCTTTGGAGAACTTGATCACCCTGAGTCTCCTATAGTCTCTCTAAAGAACGCTTCACATGTAGTAAAAGAACTATGGTGGGAGGGAGACGCCCTTATGGGACGTATAGAGCTATTAAATACACCTTCAGGTAATATTGTTAAAGAAATATGCAAAGCAGGGCATACAATAGGTATTTCCTCTAGAGGAACCGGTTCAGTACAGCAAACAAACGAAGGTACTTTAGAAGTACAAACTGATTTTGAGCTAGTATGTTGGGACTTCGTATCTAATCCATCTACACAGGGAGCTTTTATGAACCCAGTAGCCTTAAATGAAGGAAAAACAACTGATACGGTATATAGTAAACTAGAATTAATTATAAACGATATATTAAGAGCATAATGAGCAACAACTTTAACCTACGAGGGTTTATATTAGAAAATAAACTTTCACAAACAAGTAAAATAATTAAAGAACAAGCAATAGAAGGTGAGGAAGAAGCCTTAAGAGTAGCTTTAGAGAGAATCAACTTTGATCGAATAATGAATAAATATGCTCCTAAACATATAACAAGTCTTCCTACAGTAGATGATTATATAAATGCATGGAATGACCAGGGAGGAATAGATACAGATTTGCTACAAGATTTAGCAGCTTTAAAAGACGATGTAATTGACTTCGCCTCCAATTCGGAGGAAATGTCAATGAGAGAAAGGAAAAACGAAGTTTCTTTAGAGAATGAACCAAAAAAAGGTTCAAATGCAAGTATTGATGCTATGTTAGCTAGGTCTGCACGTAGAGGGAATCCTCCTAGTGCTTTAACAAAACCTATAGATAGATCAACCATAGAAGTAGATGGCGTTGACTCTAGTGACTACCCAGACTTTGCTGATGCTTTTATAAGTTATGCAGAATACGAAGACGGAACTCCATTAACAGATGATGAGCTAGATAAACTAACAGATGAAATGGCTGATGAAGTAAATGACATGGCTATACAGAGTATAATGGAGGGTTTAACTAAAAGAGAAAAGACGCTTAAAGAAGCAGTTCTTAAATCATTAAAATAATTCCCTCGGACGCTACCGAAGGCAGGTGACGATTCCCTTACAGCAATGTAGGGGTTTCTTGTTTTATAAAAATGCCTATATTTATAGACATAATATACCGTCACTATACGGTATTGATAAAATTTATAACTTCACATTATAGCTTACAATAGCTATACGAAACCCCAACACATTAAATTAAAATGGCAAACAAAGATTTATTTAAGCAAGCTATTGCTGAAGCTAAATCCGTACGTGAAGCCGCTATTGCTAACGCAAAGAAGGCATTAGAGGAGACTCTAACACCTCACCTTAAAGACATGTTAGCTGCTAAACTTCAAGAGATGGAAGATTCTCAATCAGAAGAAGAAGTAGTAAACGAATTAGAAGAGGAAGAAGCAGTAGAGGAAAACACATCAGGATTTGTTGCAGTAAAAGAAGCTGAAGAAGAAGCAGAGGATGATTCAGAACAATCTGAAGACGATGCTGAAGAAGTAGAAGGTGAAATTGAAGCGGGCGACGACGCCGGCGAAGAAGAAGCTGAAGAAGAAAGTGAAATTGAAGGAGACGAAGACTTAAGTGCTCTTACAGTTGACCAATTCAAAGATATGATTAGAGACATTATCGCTCAAGAAGTAGGAGGCGGAGAGCCAGAAGCTGAATTAGGAGACGATTTAGACGCTGGTGATATTGAAGGAATGGGTGACGAACCGGCAATGGAAGAACCAGGAATGGAAGTAGGAGACGAAGAGGAAATCGATTTAGATGAACTTTTAAGAGAACTTGAAGGAGTTAGTGAGGAAGAAGAAGTTAGTGAGGAAGAAGAAGTATTTTCTTCTGATTTAGCTGAAGCTTTGGAGACTATTGAACTTCTAAGAAAAGATCTACAGGAAGTTAATTTACTTAATTCTAAATTACTTTACGTAAACAAAATCTTTAAGGCAAATAACCTTACAGAATCACAAAAAGTTAACATCATAGCTGCTTTCGACAAAGCTGAAACAGTAAAAGAAGTAAAACTAGTTTTTGAAACAGTTTCTGAAAATGTAGTTAATACAAGAAAAGAAAATGTTACAGAATCAAAATTTAAAGGTATGGCGTCTAAAGCTACAGGAATAACAGCCGCTAAACCGGAGATTATTTCGGAAGTATCTGATGCAGTCCGTAGAATGCAGAAACTAGCTGGAATTATTAAATAACCAAAAAACATTAAATTAAAAAAAATGGAAATAAACACATTATTAGAAAGCTCAAACTCATACAAAAGTATGCAGGCTGACGCTACTAAATTAGCAAACAAATGGTCTCAATCGGGATTATTAGAAGGCATCAAAGACGAGCGTCATGCTAATAACATGGCTATGATCCTTGAGAATCAAGCAAAACAAATCGTTGCTGAAGCAAACTCAACTAACGTTGGTGGTGGTTCTTTCTCTGCAGGAGCAGGTGAGCAGTGGGCAGGAGTAGCTTTACCGTTAGTAAGAAAAGTATTTTCTCAAATCGTAGCTCAAGACTTCGTATCAGTTCAACCAATGAACTTACCATCAGGTCTTGTATTCTATCTTGACTTTAAATATGGATCTTCAACAAACGGAAGAGCCGCAGCTGACAACATGTACGGAAACGTATCTACAGCTAATGACAAAATGGCAGTAAACGAAGCAGTATCAGGAGGTCTTTACGGCGCCGGTCAATTCGGTTACTCAATCAACCAAAACTCTACTTCAGCTACAGGTACAGTTGCAACAGCAACTTCATCTTCTTTAGATTTCGAAGTTGGATTAGCACCTGCATCTTACGATACAGTATCTTTTGCAACATCAGACTTAGCAGGATATGATAGTACAGGTATTAGAGCATTTAGACTTACAGGTATTGCAGTATTAGCACAATATACTAAGGTAGTTGGAGCTAACCTAGTATTTGTTGTAGCTACAGGTGATGCAGGATCAACTGGAACTAAAGCTGTATTATGGCACAAACAACCAGTAGACAACGATAGAGGAGATTTCGAAGCAGATTCAAATGCTGCAGTAGATACTTCAATCTCTATTCCGTCTATTGATGTTAAACTTGCTTCTGAAGCAATTGTTGCTAAGACTAGAAAGTTAAAAGCACAATGGACTCCAGAATTTGCACAGGATCTTAACGCTTACCATTCAATTGATGCAGAAGCTGAATTAACTTCTTTATTATCTGAGTACATCTCTATGGAGATTGACATGGAAATATTAGATATGTTAATTGCAGGTGCTGTAACAACTGATTACTGGTCAGCTGAAAACAACAAAGTATGGGACGGATCTAACTGGTCAGTATCTACTTCAGATTTCTACAATACTCAAGGACAATGGTTCCAAACTTTAGGAACTAAAATCCAAAAAGTATCTAACAAGATTCACCAAAAAACTCTTAGAGGTGGTGCAAACTTCGTAGTAGTATCTCCAACAGTAGCAACTGTATTAGAATCTATACCAGGATTTGCAGCAGCAACAGATGGTGATGCAATGGAATTCAACATGGGAGTTCAAAAAGTAGGAGCTTTATCTAACCGATTCAAGGTTTACAAGAACCCTTACATGACTGAAAACACAATCCTTATGGGATATAGAGGTTCTCAGTTCTTAGAAACAGGTGCAGTTTATGCTCCTTATGTTCCATTGATGATGACTCCATTAGTATACGATCCAGAAACTTTCACTCCAAGAAAAGGTTTAATGACTCGTTATGCTAAGAAAATGATCAGACCAGAATTTTATGGTAAGATCTTCGTATCTGATTTAAATCAAATCTAAGATTAACTTTAGATTTAATATTAAGAGAGAGCCCTTCGGGGCTCTTTTTTTTGTTTAAGAAGTAGTATATTAAAATAGAATTTCGGATATTTATAAGAACAAACTAAAAGTTATTATAAATGAGTTCACACCATCATACGGACGATGTATTCGTTCAAAAGAGAAGACCTAAGAACCCAATTAAATTTAATGTTCAACTAAATGAAGAACAAAAACACGCAAAGCAAGTAATAATAGAATCCCCAATTACAGCCATAAGAGGAATGGCCGGTTCAGGTAAGACGCTCGTTGCAACACAGGTAGCATTAGATATGCTCTTTACCAAACAAGTAGAGAAGATTGTTATAACAAGACCGACTGTATCTAAAGAAGATATAGGATTTCTACCAGGCGATCTACAGGCAAAAATGGACCCTTGGTTAGCACCAATCTACCACAATCTATATATACTTTATAGTGAAGAGAAAGTAAAGAAGGAGTTAGAGGAAGGACGTATTGAAATTGTACCATTTGCTTTCATGCGAGGAAGAACTTTCGTCAATGCCTTTGTAATAGTAGATGAAGCACAAAATGTCACCCACTCTCAAATGGAGACTGTCATCGGTCGCCTTGGAAAAGGTTCAAAAATGGTGATCTGCGGGGACCTAGCTCAAATAGACCTAAAAGATAGGAGAGAAACTGGATTTTCTTTTTTATCTCGAATAGAAGAACATGTACCGGGATTTAAAACAGTAAATTTAGAAAAAAATCACCGACACGAAATAGTATCCCCTATACTAAAAGTATACCAGAAGTTCAGAGATTAACTACTATTTATATGTAAACCGTATTTTATGGCTAATACAACTACATGGAACGGTAGTGCTAATTTCACCGTCGGCTCTACTCCTTTCGGATTCTACGACACAGATACAGATTTTCAAACAGACGCTAACAAGGTAGCTAAGTTTTGCGGTACCCGTCTTGGGTATCCGCTTATGGAAGTAGAATTGCAGGATGAAAATTTCTTTGCCTGCTTTGAAGAAGCAGTTTCTACATACGGTAATGAAGTATTTCAGTACAAAATAAGAGAGAACTATATATCACTAGAAGGCTCCAATAGTACTAACAGTATAAATAACAAACTTATTAACCCCTCTTTAGATAGGTTAATTCAAATAGGTAAAAATTACGGTACGGAAGCAGATGTAGGAGGAAATGTAACAAGGTATACCGGGACATTAAATATTTCTTCCTCAATTCAAGAGTACAATCTTGATCAATGGGCGGTAGAGCAGGGGATAACAGGCAGTATTGAAATAAGAAGAGTATTTTACGAAGCTCCACCGGCCATTCAGCGATACTTTGACCCATATGCAGGAACCGGAACAGGTATACAATCTCTAATGGACGCTTTTGACTTTGGATCTTACAGTCCAGGTGTCAACTTCTTAATGATGCCAGCATCTTTTGATATGTTAAAAACCCAAGCCATAGAATTTAACGATCAGATACGTAGATCAGCTTATACTTTTCAATTAATAAATAATACACTTACTGTTTTACCTCTTCCAAAAGCAGCAGGTAAGATGAGATTTGAATATTTTAAAGTAAATGAAAAGAAAGCAGCATCTATTCAAGATGGAGCAGGGTTAATAACCAATGTAGCAGAAGTCCCCTACAATAATCCTTCTTATCTTTCAATAAACAGTATAGGAAGACAGTGGATATTTAGATACACACTGGCTTTATCCAAAGAATTACTAGCATATGTACGCGGGAAATACCAAAACGTACCAGTTCCCGGTTCAGAAGTTACACTAAATCAAGCAGACTTATTAGCAGATGCAAGAAGTGAAAAATTAGAATTGCTAACTAGTTTAAGAGAGATGTTAGAACAAACATCACGTCAATCACAGTTAGAAAGAAGAGCTTCTGAATCAGAAAACCTTAACAGAACTTTAAAAGAAATTCCAATGACAATTTATATCGGATAATGAAACTATCAGACATATTACTGGAAGTAAACTTTATACCCTACAGAGCTATGGTACAGGTTATTAGTACTGGAGAATCTACTACGCGACTAGCAGAACTTTTAAGGGCATTGCCAGGGGTTACAACAGTAACAGCAGCCGGAAGCAATGAATTAACTAAGACGTATGTGTTTAAAGTAAAATTAATAACACAAAAAAACGGGGCAGAAGCTTTTGAAGCTTTCAAAAAGTCCGCTTTAGAGAGATACCCGGATGTTAAAGTAGTAAAAATAGCAAATAAGACAATCGAACGAATGAAATTACCAGGAGACTATTAATATGTTATTTGGATCTAACAGAGATTTTAATTTACTAACCGGTATTAGCCGAGAACTACTAAAAGACATAGTAGAACAGGAGGTACTGTACTATAAACTAAGCTTAGAGGAGACACAAGCTAATCTCTACGGAGAAGCTCTAACTAAAAACTACTGGACCCCGGTAAAATTGAATTGTTTAATAACTAGAGGGGATCAAATAATAAATGTTGATGATTTTGGACCAGATCTTACAAGAGATGTATCATTTGCATTCATAAGAGAGGATCTAGTAGATATAGGTACGGTACCTGAGGTAGGGGACATACTAAATTGGCAAGAAGATTACTATGAAGTAGATACAGTAAGAGAAAACCAATTATTTGTAGGTAGAGATAGGAATTACAATTTAACTAGCTACGGAGAACAGTTTGGAACATCAGTTTCTATAATAGTTGACTGTCATTTAACAAGAAGAGAGAAGACAGGGATTGAATTTGAAGGTACTAGTTACTAAACTATTTATATAAGATGAAGATAAAGGATATACTTAACGAAGACGACTGGAGACAGGATAGCACTACTTTTAAATCAAAAAAAACTGGCACTGATCCGGTAACAGGTACAGTGTCTTGGGATATTAAATATACCCCGTTAAAAAGAGTAGATACTGCTATTCAGTCCGCATATGATGATTATAAAGATGTATTAAAGAAATACCCTGAAGATCAGAAGCTAGAACAGCTGTTTAACGTCTTTGCATCGTTTAAAAAAGCATTTAGACAACACGTAAATAGGAAATATGGCAGGTAAAACAATACTTCCGAAATCTCAAGTAGAACTCTCACAGAAAACAGTAACATCTATATTACCAGACGGCAAAACTCCCGACATTAACACTAAAACAAGAGCTAACCAGCGTACAGTTAAAGGAGATGATGTAAAACGACTTAGTATTGGCCTTAGAGAAATAGATGAAGCAATCTTCTTTTACTTTAATGAAGTAATTAGGCCCTCTGTTGTACAAAATAGCATAACCAAAACAGTCCCCGTACTATATGGTTCACCAGAACGCTGGGCTGCAGTACAAAAAGACGGATTCTACAGGGATAAAAACGGAAAGATACAAGTTCCTCTTATAATGATTAAGAGAGACAGTATAGAAAAGAACAGACAGGTGGGAAATAAAATGGATGCTAACAATCCTAATCATTTCGGTATATTTGAAAAAAAATACTCTAGTAAAAACAAATACGATAAGTTTTCTATACTAAATACAAGATCAATTGTTAAAGAATATCAAGGAGTTGTTATGCCTGACTATGTAAATATCACATATTCATGCACAATCTTCACAGAATATATAGAACAGATGAATAAATTAGTAGAAAGTATAAATTATGCTTCAGATGCCTACTGGGGAGACCCAGATAAGTTTAATTTTAGGGCTATGATTGATAATTATACAACTTCTACAGAGTTAAACCAAGGACAAGATAGAACAGTTAAAACAACATTTCAGATAAAACTTCTTGGTCATATAATTCCGGACGGAATAAACACCCTTCCACAGGGAGTTAGTAAGTTTTTTAATAAAGCTGCGGTTATATTTGGGGTAGAAACGGTAGTAGATATAAAAAACTTAATATAATGGCAAATAGGTATTCAAATACGAGAGTAAATTCAACAACAATCAGATTTTACGATAATGCTCAATCACAATTTAACGTAACAAATATAGAAGTCTCAATGACACCGGAACAAAAAATATACTTAGGGTTAAATAAAGCTTATAGTAGTAATACACGAGTAACTACTGTAACCCCCGAAACTAAAACAGTTATACTTCAGAACCTGCAGATATTAACACCACCGGCAGGTTTCCCTTCTATAACTAAAGCAGATTTTCAAATATTTATTAACGGCATGATAGTAGAAATTGATGCGGTCGTAGCTGTAACACAAGAAGGTAATGATATACAGGTTATTTTTAATGAAAGTTTAAACTTCGCAATAGCTACAACGGACGAATTTATGATAACCGGAAAATTTATATAGAAAATGGCCTTAATTCAATGGAAACAGATAAATCCGGATCTACTTGATGGCGGATTACTTACAGGTTCATTACAAGTCTCTGGTTCCATTATTGTCAACGGAGTTAATATCTCCGGGGCAGCCTCTTCCGAAAACCTTACTACATCTATACTAGCATTATCTAGTTCTACACATACTGCAAATACCTTACTTAGCGCCTCCTTATCGATATCGATAGCCCAAGAGAAAACAAGAATAGATACAATTTTATCTACATCAATTATAGAACTCATAGCAGGCACCGGCCTAGAAGGAGGAGGAACACAAGGAAACGTTTTAATTGGGTTAAACACAGGATCAGCTCATTTTATAACAGGGGTAATAGATTTAAACATCTTTCAACAGACAGGAACGTACTACTCCACTGCCAACAATCTCCAAGTAACAGGGTCCTTAGTACTTAGGGGTGATCAATCCGGCAATGTACTAAGTGTACACTCCGGATCATTAAAAACTTTTAGCATAACAGACACTGGGGTATTGGAATTTAGATCTCAATCTAATATGCCGCCACCAATAGCCGGGGGTATGTACTTTGATACAGATTATAACCTACATATTGGACAAGAATAGAAATAACAACCATATTTATTATAAACCAAACAACTAAAACTTAAAGCAGTATGCCAACTTGGAAGAAAGTCATCATTTCCGGCTCAGCAGTATCTCAGCTAGTAAATGACTCTAATTATTTAGTACAGAGCGGAACAGGTACTTCACTATCCGGTTCGTTCTCAGGATCTTTCTTCGGAGACGGTTCAAACCTATCAGGGGTAACCTCCTATACGGATTCTGATACATTAGCGTACATCAACACCTTAAACGTAGTATCATCTTCAGCTCAAACTACACTATCCGGAACTACCGGATATGCTGCCTACAGCTCATCAGCTGCAACAGCTAACTCACAAGTAACATCAGCATTCATAGCAGCGGATTCTATTCTATCAGGTTCAGCACATACTCAAAGAGTAGCTATTGAAACTGGATTAACTTCGGATATAGCAACAGCTAAATCTGAAGCAGGAGTTATTGCTCAAGGATATGTTGATACATTAAGCGGATCAGCACACACAGCTAACAATCAGGTAACAGCAGCCTTTATAGCAGCGGATTCTGTTTTATCAGGTTCAGCTCATACTCAAAGAGTAGCTATTGAGACTAGTCTAACTTCGGATATAGCAACAGCTAAGAGTGAAGCAGGAGTTATTGCTCAAGGGTACGTTGATACATTAAGCGGGTCAGCACACACTCAAAGAGTAGCTATTGAAACATCTTTAGATGGTAAAATAAACACAGAGAAAGGAAGAATCAATGCAATACTATCAGCATCTTCTGCTGACTACGATACATTTGCAGAGATTGTTACCTTAATTAATAGTGTTGACACAACTAACGATACAGCATTCGCAGGATTTGTAACATCAAGCAACAATAGATCAACTAACATTGAAACAAGCGTAACAGACTTAAGCTCATCAGCTCATACTCAAAGAACAGCTATTGAGACTAGTTTAACTTCGGATATAGCAACAGCTAAGTCGGAAGCAGGGGTTATTGCTCAAGGGTATGTTGATACATTAAGTGGATCAGCTCATACTCAAAGAGTAGCTATTGAAACTGGACTAACTTCTAATATAGCAACAGCTAAATCTGAAGCAGGAGTTATTGCTCAAGGGTATGTTGATACATTAAGTGGATCAGCACATACTCAAAGAGTAGCTATTGAAAGCGGATTAACTTCGGATATAGCAACAGCTAAGTCGGAAGCAGGAGTTATTGCTCAAGGGTATGTTGATACATTAAGCGGATCAGCTCATACAGCTAACAGTCAGGTAACAGCAGCATTCATTTCCGCCGATACATCTTTAAGTTCATCACTTGCAGCTTCATTAGCAACTGAAAAAGGAAGAATCAATGCAATCTTATCAGCATCTTCTGCTGACTACGACACATTTGCGGAGATTGTTACTTTAATTAACTCAGTCGATACAACTAACGATACAGCATTCGCAGGATTTGTAACATCTAGTAACAGTAGATCAACTAACATTGAAACAAGTGTAACAAACTTAAGTGGATCAGCTCATACTCAAAGAGTAGCTATTGAAACTGGACTAACTTCTAATATAGCAACAGCTAAATCTGAAGCAGGAGTTATTGCTCAAGGATATGTTGATACACTAAGTGGATCAGCTCATACTCAAAGAGTAGCTATTGAGACTAGTCTAACTTCTGATATAGCAACAGCTAAATCTGAAGCAGGAACAATCGCACAAGGGTATGTTGATACATTAAGTGGATCAGCACACACTCAAAGAACAGCTATTGAGACTAGTTTAACTTCGGATATAGCAACAGCTAAATCTGAAGCAGGAGTTATTGCTCAAGGATATGTTGATACACTATCAGGGTCAGCACACACTCAAAGAGTAGCTATTGAAACATCTTTAGATGGTAAAATAAACACAGAGAAAGGAAGAATCAATGCAATACTATCAGCATCTTCTGCTGACTATGATACATTTGCAGAGATTGTTACTTTAATTAACTCAGTCGATACAACTAACGATACAGCATTCGCAGGATTTGTAACATCAAGCAACAATAGATCAACTAACATTGAAACAAGCGTAACAGACTTAAGCTCATCAGCTCATACAGCTAACAATCAAGTAACATCAGCATTCATAGCAGCGGATTCTATTCTATCAAGTTCAGCTCATACTCAAAGAGTAGCTATTGAAAGCGGATTAACTTCGGATATAGCAACAGCTAAATCTGAAGCAGGGGTTATTGCTCAAGGATATGTTGATACATTAAGCGGATCAGCTCATACTCAAAGAGTAGCAATAAGCGCATCAATTGCAACTACAATTAGCGGATTAACTAGCGACTATACGGAATTAACAAACATTCCAGCAGGAATTGTTTCTTCTTCTACACAGACAGTTAGTTTGCTCTCTAATCAGAACATAAATTTAGGATCAGGTACAATTACAGGTTCATTTAACGGAGATGGTTCAAACTTAACTGGTTTAACAGTTGCACAATCTGCAACAGTAGTAGATAGCTTTACGAGTGTAACTTCTGTTGTAACGACTCACAACTTTGGGTCTAAAAACGTAATAGTAACTGCATACGATAGTAACGATGCACAACTCATACCATCTTCTGTAATTACCACTACAGATAATACAGTAACAGTAACATTCTCAGAAACAACCACAGGTAGGATAATTGTAGGACAGGGTGGACATATAGTTTCCGGTTCAATTCCTTTCGCTAATATAACTCTTAAACCAGTAGGATTAGTATCAGGTTCAAGCCAAGTAGAAATAGGAAGCGTAACTGGATTTACAGCGTATAGTAGTTCGGTAGAAGCTAAGATAGCAGCTTTAGATGGAACATACGCAACAGATGCAGATGTATTATCTTTATCTGGATCAGCACACACTCAAAGAATATCAATAAGCAGTTCACTTGCAACAACAATCTCAGGACTAAGTTCAACATTAACCATTAAGGGTGATACAGGCCTAGCAACAGATAGTGTAAACCTAGTAAATGATCAGTTAACAGTAAAAGGAGCATCAGGACAAATAACAACCACAGTAGCAGATAATGAAATTACAGTAGGATTTGTTACTAACCCAACAGTATCTGGAAACTTAACAGTAACAGGGGATTTAACAGTAACAGGTACTACTTTTGAAGCTCAGATTACAAACCTGAACGTAGAGGATAGGTTTATACTTCTTAATTCCGGAAGTACAACAGGGGACTCGGGTATTATCTTCGGAGGTTCAGATGGAACTGCAAATGCAGGATCTGGATTATTCTTTGATAACCCAGCCGGAGTATTCGGATTTGCATCAGCTATTGGATCAGCAGATGTAAGTGCAACACATACATCTAAATTAGGTAACATTGAAACTACAACTTCTGCACCAAGTGGAGCACCAACATTCCAAGGAGCTGGTACAATCCATATAAATTCAACAACAGGGGAAGTATTTATCTACAGTTAAGAAGTAAATAAAATTTTTTAAAAGGTTTTTTAAAATGGGAATAAACAGAACAGACAAACAAGTAGGGGATGATAATAACTTAGTCTCTTTTAATGAAAAAGAGGCTGGTTTTATTATCGCCAAATTAAGACAGGCACCTTACCAGGGAACAGAGTTTGAAACATTCTACCAAGTAATTTTAAAGCTACAAAAAATAGCAGAGAAGAAACAATAAGTAAAAGTAGGCCTTCGGGCCTTTTTTTATTATATTTTAATACTATTTATTGTAAAGTATTATAGGCCCGAAAGGGAAGTGGACTTAGTAATAAGTAGCCAACCATAATTAAGTAATATGCCAAACTGGAAAAAACTAATAGTGAGCGGGTCAGACGCCACTTTGAACTCGTTAAATGTAACTGCGAATGTAACTGCAAATGAAATTACTGCAGAAACAATTACCGCCACTACATTTAATACATTAGTAATTTCCTCCTCAGTACTTTTTACTTCCGGCTCAAACATTATAGGGGACGAATTAACCGATCACCATCAAATCACCGGTTCAGTCTCCATAACAGGATCATTATCTCTCAACGGTACATCAGTAGATCCTTTATCGTATACCTCCCTTACTACACACACCGCTACTTCAAGTTCACTTGCAAGTAATATAAATATATTATTTACAGCTTCTAGTTCATTAGATACAGAGGTTAGTAGTTTAAAAGCATATACATACAGAGCATCACTAACTGGTTCAACTTCATACACTGTAACACATAGTCTTAATGAAGATTACCCAATTGTACAGCTGTATGATACAGATAAAAAACAAGTAATCCCGGCAGATATAATTTCCCTTACAAGTAATACCACACAAATAGATTTTAGTAGTAGTTTTAACGGATTAGTTGTAGTCACTAAATAGAGTAAACGAAAGAGCAACCATATTTATTATAACTCAAACACAGTAAATTTTTAACAAATGAGAATAGATAATCCAATTTCATCTAATGCACAAATCACAGGCTCCTTCACAGGGTCTTTTAAGGGCGATGGAACCCTATTAACAGGTGTAACAGCAGAGTGGGATGGATCTCACAATGGAAATGGCTCAATCACAGGAAGTCTTAACGTTTCTAGCAACATTGTAGTTGGTGGAACAGTAGATGGAAGAGATTTAGCTACCGATGGTATAAAACTAGACGGTATTGAAGCATCTGCAACAGCAGACCAAACAGGAGCAGAAATTAAAACTGCTTATGAAGGAGAAACTGATACGAATGCTTTTGATGATGCAGCAGTAACTAAATTAGCAAATATTGAAGCCTCTGCAACAGCCGATCAATCAGCAGCAGAAATTTTATCTGCAATACTAACAGTAGATGGAGCAGGATCAGGATTAGATGCAGACTTATTAGACGGACAATCAGCAGCTTATTATGGTACAGCTACAGCTGTAGACTTAAAAGCAGACATAGCTTCTCCAACCTTTACAGGAGTAGTGACAATAACCACAGCAGATTCTAATGATAATAGTACTAAAGCCGCTTCAACAGCCTTCGTACAAACAGAAATATCTGATTTAATAGGAGGAGCCGGAGCAGCATTTGATACCCTATTAGAAATATCAGCAAGTATTGCAAATGGTGATTCTGATGTAGTTGCTTTAACAACAACAGTAAGCGGTAAATTACAGAAAGACCAAAACTTATCAGACTTAACAGATGCAGGATCAGCAAGAACAAACTTAGGAATTGCTGGTGGGACAGTAGGGCATTTTCTTAAACATGACGGTACATTTGGATTACCTGCTTATACAGTAGACACAGATACAACATATACAGGAGGAACAGGTATTACATTGACCGGTACATCTTTTGCCATTGGCCAAGCAGTAGCCACTACTTCTGATGTAACATTTAACACTGTAACTGCCACAGGAAACATAACAGCTTACTCTGATGCACGTCTTAAAACAGACGTTAAAACAATCGAAGGAGCTTTAAATAAAACTAATAACCTAAGAGGTGTGGAATATACACGTATAGCTGATAACAGTAAATCAATAGGTGTAATCGCCCAAGAATTAGAAGCAATTATACCGGAACTAGTATTAACAGATTCAGAAGGAATGAAATCGGTTAATTATTCACAGCTTACAGGGTTATTAATTGAAGCAGTAAAAGAATTATCTGCCAAAGTAGATCAATTGACAAAATAAAAAATTAAAATGGGTTTTATATTAAATGTTGACTTGGAGACAAGTGAAGGTCCCTCACACGAGGTATATGTAAGAATAGAGAGTCTTACCTATAATAAAGTTGCAAACGATATAGCAGTACAGTTAACGTACTGGTTCGATCAAAGTTACGCTCTGAAGTTTAATAGGGAGTATTTAGATGAAGAACCAAAAAATGCAACCGGGCTAGTACAGGAAAGGTTACTCTACTTTGATAATACGGATAGTGAGGGGATAGAAGTTTTAGTCCCACACTTTTTTAAAACATCCGTTTCAACACAAAAAGAAGTAGAATTACCCATTTTTGAAGAAAGAGAAGTTAAAAAGGAAGTCCCTTATATAAGCTTTGATGAAGAAGGAGAAGCCATAACCCTCTATAAAACAGTCAGCATAAAAGAGAAAGTAGAAATAGGAACTAAAATAGAAGTTAGAGAGGTAGTAGATACATCCTTACTTGATAATACGTTTGGTTTCGTTTACAGTAGAGTAAAAGAAGAACTAACAAAATGGTTCCCAAATAAAACAATTGAAATTAGATAAAAAATGGCAATATACACATACGGTGCAGGAGCAGTCGGATTTAACACCTTTCAAACTTGGGCAAATAATGTTAGCAGTGGTACCAATATCACCCTATCAGATGCAACATCAGACTTTTCACCAGCCAATACCGCTCCGTATTCGGTATCTGAATTTGGACCAAATACAGTCATATTTTACGGAACAGTTACTGCAGGCTCCGGCGGTGAAGTAGGGATTACAGCACCCTATACAGCTGCAAATACAACAGGATCTCATACAATTAAAAACGTTTTACTAAGCTCCTACTCAGTTACTCTATCAGCATTACAGACATACCCGAATACTTTTCATTCTTGGAGAACAGCAACAGGTGGTGGCGGTACACAATTAGGTACCTCAACTACACTAACAATATCTACAGGCAGCTCTTCAACAATAAAGGATACTACAATATACTACGCATACTTTGTATAAAAAATAATAAAAAGAAAGGTTTTGAATGTAATTTGGGTTTTAGAGAATATAGAGAAAAATAAAGACTTCTACAGTAGGTTTAATATACTGCTACTTATAACCTCAACTATCCTTTGGAAAAGAAATCATCCGGAGGATATTTGCATTTTATATGCAGATGATATTACTATAGATCTTCTAGATAGATTAAAAGTTTTAGAGATCTGGGATAAAATCAAAAACCTACCAAACCCTATAAACGTAAATAAGACTGTGTTTTGGGCATCCGCAAAACTTCAAGTACTAGCAGAGGTAGATACACCGGTTATTCTTATGGATAATGATACCCATGTATACGCACCGATTAAAAAATATTTAGATACTAGTAACGTATACGTAACAAACTACGAAATAGGAAAAGGATATTACCCTACCTCTATAGATCCCTACGTACGAAAACTATCTTATAGACCAAGATGGAAAACAGAATCAGTTAATGTATCCTTCTTACAATTACCAAACCCGGAATTTACAAGAAAATATGCTAACCAGAGCATCCAGATGATGGAGGAGTTCACTCTACATAAAGCACCTAACCCTCAGTACTTAATTTTTGCAGAACAATTACTTCTACGTCATTTATTAAATAAGGAAGAAATAATATATAGACCTTTAATTACTAACAGTTGGGACTGTAAAGGTGTAAAATGGAAGGAAGACGATAATAAAGGTCTTTGGAAAGTAGAAGAATCTAGAAAGTACTTTAAACATTACGGGCCAGAGAAGAAATATATACTTCAAAGCATTTATGGAGAGAATTACGAAAGAGAAATGAAACATTTGGTAAATTGCATAAATTTTCATAACTTAGATCTATCGAGTATAAAAAACAGATAAAATGTCTATAGTAAATAAAGAGTATGTACGTACTCATGTTACAAATAACAAGGTTATAACTACTACTCCCGACGGCAAAGAAGTACTTTCCTATAGATCCGTTCCATTCAGATGGACCCATGGAGCTACTGAAGAACACCTAGGAGACGGCCTTCTCATATACACTATTATACAGTTAATGAGGTACAAAACAGTAGTGTGCTTGGGTTCAGGTGGGGGGTTTATACCCCGTATAATGACACAAGCCCGGTTGGACTTACACGATCAAAGTATATTTGAAGGAAATAAAGACTACAATTGGGGGGATATAGGGGCAACTTACCTTGTAGATGCAGCCAATGGAGTAGGAGGTACACCTGATTACTTAGAAGATGATTCTTACTTTAGATACCAGTTTAATCCAAGATTTATAAAAGATACAACAGAGAATGCGTATTACAACTTCTTTGTAAAACAGGATATTAAAATAGATTTTCTGCATATAGATGCTGGACATTCTTACGAAGATGTTAAACAGGATTTTGAATTATACTCAAAACTCCTAGCTCCAAACGGAATGATATCTATTCACGATACAGATGAAAGATTTCAAAAAGAGCTTATTATTACAGAAGATGAAAAAAAGTACTACGACCTATTCGACGGTCCACCGCGTTTTATTAAAGAAATAGGACCAGAATGGAAACAATTCAACTTCTTCAATACAGGTCAATTAGCAAATAAACCATCCTCAACAGGAATAACACTTTTACAACGTGCTTAATTTAGTTACAGTAGTTGGAGAAAATACACACATACTCCCTCATATGTTAAAACACTATGAAGACGTAGTGGATAAAGTATATGTAGTGGTATATAGACAGTCGGAAAGAGATGATATATTAGAAAAAGTAGAAGAACTAGGCATAACCCCGTACAAGGTAATAACTGAACCAAAGTACAACTGGAACAGAGTAACAGAGTTATATAATGAAGTTAAGAGAACTAAACCCAATGATTGGTGGATAGCCTCAGACGATGATGAACTACAGGTATATCCATCCCCCATTGAAGACATCATAGAGAAGTGTGAAGATAGGGGATATGACTTTGTCACAGGAGGTTTCTTAGATAGGATAGGTACTAATGGTATATTTCCTAAGGTAACGAGAGAGACAGACTTACACACTACCTTTCCACTCGCCGGATTCTTTAGGTACCCAATGTCCAAAGCCTGTCCAAATAAGGTAACTTTAATGAAAGGTCATCAAGATGTTACTTCCGGACAACATTACGCACAATTCAAAAACGGTACAAATAGTTGGGGAAAATCACACCCAAAGAGAATGCCAATAGAAGAATGTTTTACACAAGTTCACCATTTTAAGTGGGATTCAACTTGTGTTAGTAGAATAAAAAAGGTTGCAAATACAAATATGATGTATGCATATTCAAAAGAGTATGAAACTATGTACAACGCAATTAAAATGTTTGATTTTAAAATAGATATAAATAACCCTGAGTTTTTAGTTGAGAGACTCCATAATAGTTCTTATATTGACTATATGGATTATTATAAATGGAGTATACTAATAAATAAAATAGTTACAATATAAATATGAAACAAGAGATAGAAAAACTTTTATTAGAAGAAAGAAAAGTAAAAGCACTAGAGAAAATTGCAAACACTTTAGATGCACTCACACTCTGGGTAGAAGAAATTGACAAAGAAGAATGGTCAGATAGAATTCAATACTACCTAAACGAGTTTCATAGATTAGTACCGAAAGATAAAGATGCATAAATTAGGAGTAATAGTCCCCTATAGAAATAGGCCACTACAGCTCCGTATATTTACTAATAAAATTAAAAAATACCTTAGTTTAAAAGGAATTAACTACGAACTTATAGTTGTAGAGCAAACTGAAAAAAAGGATTTTAATAGAGGTAAGCTACTAAATGTAGGGTTCTTAAAAGCGGAGGAATTAGGATGTTCTTATGTTGTTTTTCACGATATAGATATGTTACCTATAGAGGTAGATTATTCGTATACTAATAAACCCACTCACCTAATTACAGACTTAGAGTTACCTGAAGGAGTATCAAGAACTATGTTTGATGAATATTTTGGAGGGGTAACAGCTTTCCCCACCCCAATATTTAGGCAAATTAACGGGTACACTAATAAATTTTTTGGATGGGGATTTGAAGACGATGACTTACTTCTAAGGTGTTTAGAAAATCATATTAAATTAGACGGTAAAAAAGTTATACAAAAAGGAAGAGAGGGGATAGGTTTAGAGTTTAACGGAAAAGATAGCTTTGTAGCAATACCTAACAAATTAAATTCATTTAAGAACTTTTCTATATTTATTTCTTTTGGATATGATAATGTAATGTCTAATGAACATATGATAACAGATGAAAACTCTATCTTCAGTATACCGGGATTTGATACAAACCTAAATATTAATTCATTCTTTGATATTACATTTCAATTTTGGAAGAAAGACTTAAGTTCAATATCACTACCTACTAAAGGACTACAAAGTGGTAGATATAATGCTGTTATAACTGTGGATAATAAAGGTCTTAATAGCAAAAACATGCCAGTAGTTAAATTTTATTTGAATGGAGAACTAGTCGGGGCTAATACATTTAATAAACTTAATACTATCCAGAAAGAAAAACTAATATACTTAGGAGTAGGTAACCCAGATAGAGGGGAGAAACAAAACTGGTTTAAAGGAACTATAGATTCCTTTGCTACATATACCGAATCATTACCAGACAAAGAAAGCAGACAGTTAAGTTCAAACTTTAAAAATAGTCTATTTAGCTTAGAGTCTGGTGATAAGCTTTCCTCTTATTATGACATGAAATTTATTGATAACAGAGAACTACTAGACCTCAAAAGTAATAACAATGGAAGAGTATTTAATTGCTCCCAAGTTACTACTCAAATTTCTTCCGACATTATTAAACCTATTCCTTTTAGAAGAGAAGGTAAATTTAAAGTACTACCTCATAATGAAAATGGGTATAAAGATGGGTATTGGGTAAACTGGACTAGTAGAAAAAACCAACTAAAGTACTTAGAAAATTACTATAACTTAAAATCAAACTATCAGATAGACGGGCTTACTACTTGTAGGTATGTTACCGTAGAGGAAATAAAGTCTGAAGAGTACTACCATTTAATAGTAAGAATATGAAACATAAATTAGGGGTATGTGTACCGTATAGAAATAGAGAAGCACATCTACATGAATTTATACCGAAAGTAGGAAAGTACTTAAAAAATCAAGGTATAGATTTTCAAATGTACTTCTGTCATCAAGTAGATGATAAACTTTTTAATAGGGGAGCTACTAAAAATATTGCAGCAAAGCATGCCATAGAAGATGGATGTGATTATGTAGTCTTCCATGACATAGATATGATACCAGAAGAAGGTACAGACTATTCATACCCAGAAGAAGGACCTAGACACATAGCTACCAAAATATCTCAAATGGGTTATGAACTTAAATACCACGAGTATTTCGGAGGAGCAGTTTTATTTACGAAAGAACATTTACAAGCTACTAATGGGTATTCAAATAACTATTGGGATTGGGGTATGGAGGATGATGATCTCTTTTGGAGATGTCATGTAGAAGGGCTAACAAACGATACGTACCTTACTAAATTAGAAAACCAGAAATATATAAAGTTTAACGGAAAAAATTCTTACGGTAAAATCCCTTTTAAAACAAAATTAAGGGATTTAACAGCTAAATCACATACAGTCTCAATACTGTGTAGATCTTATCAGCAACCAGAAAAGAACCCAATATTCCTAATAGGAGACAAAAAGACTAAATATATTGAATACCCAATCTTCAGAATACCGGGATACGATTACGGACTTTCTTTTAATAATTCGAAAGCTTTAACACTTACATACTGGAATACCTTTAATCAACATAATTACATGTGGGTAAAGCGGTACGATAAACAGTGGAGTTGGGTGACAGCTGTGTTTAATTCAAACGAACAGTTAACTCATTTATATTTAAATGGAACTGAAGTGGATTCAAAAGGAGGATATGGAAGTAGTTCTCCTTTAAGCTATAAAGGAAAGTTAAAAAAATACGGGCCTAATGATATTTATATTGGAACATCCCCTTCTCAATCAGAAACTTCAACTAGTAAATACTATAAAGGAGATATAGCAAAAATATATGCTTGGACAGCTGCCCTGAATACTTCCCAGTTAGAAAATATTCATAAGGAAATCCCACAGGAAGAATTGGTATTGGATATTGATTTTAATAACCCTAAAGATGAGATATTTTTAAATAATACAGAAGAACAGATAGAGACTTTTAACATCCCTAACTCTATACTCCCTTTTAGAAAGGAAGGAAAATTTACTTGTTTACCCCATGAAGACGAAGGAATAGTAGGGGGAGTATTTAAAAAAGGAGAAACAACCGCTGCAAATGAAAGAAGGTATGTACTTCAAATGCAACAAGGTAAGGTACAGCACAAAGAAGACGGTATTTCGACTTTAAAATATACCGTAATAGGAGAAGATAAGTTAACACCTTGGGCAAAAATGCTTAATATAAAGTTATGACAGATTTAGAAAAAGGAGGATTAGAAGAAGTTCGAGGGACTTTAAATAAGACAGGGTGTGGGTTCTGTTTAGCTAAATGGACACAGGTTACTATCCATTTACAAACAGGTATGACACATTCTTGTCACCACCCCTCTCCCCATAAAATACCTTTAAATGAGCTTAAGAGAAATCCAACGGCATTACATAATACTATACATAAAAAACGTGCTAGAAAAGAAATGCTTAAAGGGAGCAGACCTAAGGAGTGTGATTACTGTTGGAACATAGAAGATAACTCAGATCAATTCTCAGACAGGACTTTTAAATCTAATGAGGAATGGTCCAAACCCTACATGGAGGAAATAAAGGGATTAGGGTGGAGAGATGATTATAATCCTAAGTATGTTGAAGTTTCTTTTTCAAATGTATGTAATTTTAAATGTTCTTATTGCGGACCAGCTTTTTCTTCACAGTGGATGCAAGAAAGTAAGAAATTTGGACCATACCCTACTTTTGATGATTTTGGAGGCTTAAAATATTTAAAAGAACAAGGTGTAATGCCTTACAGTCATAATGAACATAACCCATATGTAGAAGCTTTTTGGAAATGGTGGCCAGATTTATATAAAGATTTACATACATTCAGAATAACAGGAGGAGAACCATTACTTTCTCAAGATACCTGGAGAATATTAGATTATATATTAAACACTGATAACCCTAATACTAACTTAAAATTAGCTATTAATACAAATTTAGGTATACCCGATGATCTTTATAATAGATTTCTTGATAAAGTAAAGCAACTAGAGAACTCAGGTCGAATAAAAGAATTTACCATATATACTTCAGCAGAATCTACAGATGGACAAGCAGATTATATAAGACATGGTCTTGATTTTACAGTTTGGAGAAATAGAATAGATGAAATACTTACTAAAACTAATAGAATTGCTATCGCTGTAATGGCTACCTATAACGCTTTATCTGTACCGAGATACATACATTTAATGGAATGGGTTTTTGCAATGAAGAAAAAACATAATAACCCACAGCGGTATTGGATATCAGCATTAACATTAGATTCAGCTTACCTTAGGTACCCTAATCACCAAACAGTTAAAATACTTCCAGATAATTTTAGAAAGTATATCATTGAATGTATTGAGTACGCAGAAAAAATGGATACTATTTACCCTAGAGAGGAGATAGAAGTATGGAAAAATTACTATACAGGATTTACGGGAGTTGAAATTGCAAAAATAAAAAGGATATTAGATTGGTTTGATAGTAAAGATTCAGAACACATAGTTAAACGTAATAGAAAGGATTTTTACAACTTTGTTAATACTCATGATAAAAGAAGAAATACTAATTTTGTTGAAACCTTTCCTGAATTTGAAGAGTTTTACTTAGAATGTGGAAAATTAAATAAAGACGATGAATAACCCGGAAAAAGTAAAAAAGACCTTAGATAAAATTTCACCGTCAATGTGTGCTGCAAAATGGTATAATGCCTCTATTTGGCTAAGCAACGGTAAAACAGCCAGCTGCCACCACCCTCTTGGGCATAAAATACCTTTGACAGAATTGAAGGACAACCCCAGTGCATTACATAATACAGAGTTTAAAAAAGAGCAAAGAAAGAAGATGCTCGAAGGAGATAGACCTGATGAATGTTCTTATTGCTGGAGAGTAGAAGATGCCGGAGATACACATAGTGATAGAGTTTACCAATCATCACGTTATTCTGATAAAGATATCAAAAAACTATCAGAACTACCTTATGACGCTAACATAGCACCCAAAACTTTAGAGATTACTTTTGATAACCTTTGTAACCTAGCCTGTAGTTACTGTAATTCAGAATTTAGTTCTACTTGGTCTAAGAATATACAGAAACACGGCCCATATAAGAATATGAGAACAGAAGGTGGGTTTACATATGAACATACTTCTGATTTTACACTACCCAATGGACATAAAAATATAGGCAATACCTATGTAGAGAAGTTTATGGAATGGTTTCAAGAAATTAGAGGAGAATTACAAGAACTTAGAGTATCCGGTGGAGAACCGTCTAGAAGTCCTCACTTTTGGAAATTTCTTAATGAATGTAATAACGATACATTTAATTTTGCTGTTAATAGCAATCTAATAATGCCTGAACATAGACTAACTACATTAATTGATGCAGCAGATAAATTCAAAAGTATGGATATGTACACCAGTGCAGAAAGTTACGGGTTACTAGGTGAATTTGTTAGAGACGGATTCTCTTGGGATGAATGGGTACAGAACTGTGATAAGTGTTATGACTCGAAAAAATTACGTACAACTAATGTTATGATGACAATAAGTGCTCTTAGTGTATGGACAGTAAAAGACTTCTTAAAGTTTATAGTTAACAAAAGAAAGAGTTATAATGATATTAACTACTTTATGATGTCAGTGAACATACTAAGGTTTCCTTCATTTCAGAGTGTTAATATTATAGAACAGTCATACAAAGAAAAAATAGCATTAGAATTAGAAAATGAACTTGATCTAAGTATAGATTGGATGCAACAGTTTGAAATAGATCAATATAAAAGGTTAATAATTTACTTAAGAAAAGTAGATAGAGGTTACGAGGATAAAGATGAATCTATAAATAAAAGAAAAGATTTTAAAAACTTTGTTAATCAATATGAACTTAGAAGGAAAAAACCTACCTTGAAGTACTTCACTAAGGAATTATTAAACTGGTATAAAGAAGAGATAAATGTCTGAACCTGGAGATAAAATAAGTAAGTCATTCTGCATACTACCTTGGATTCATCTATATGTTGGACCTAATGGAAATACATACCCATGTTGTATAGTAGACTGGAGAGAAAATATAGGTAATGTTAAAGACAGTACTTTGAAAGAAATCTGGAATAATAATTCTATGAAAGGCATTAGGAAAGAAATGATTGAAGGTACTCAACCTAATCTCTGTAGAAAATGTTATCAACAAGAAACACACGGTCTGGCTTCACCTAGAGTCACTGCAAATAGAAATTTTAGAGAGCATATAGATAGAGTTAAAAATACAACTACTGCAGAAGGGGAAAATAAGGAGTTTAAACTCATATATTGGGATTTTAGATTTTCTAATCTATGTAATTTTAAATGTAGAACCTGTAGTGCTGGATTAAGTTCTAAATGGTATGAGGATGAAATAAAATTATACGGTGGCTCTACAGTCGATAGAGCTCATATTAATGTAAACGATTATTCAAAAGAAAATATACAAGAATATGTTGATGAGTTCATAGGAGAAGTAGAAGAAATTTATTTTGCAGGAGGAGAGCCTCTTATTATGGACGAACATTACTTAGTACTTCAAAAATTAATTGATACGGGTAATACAGATGTAAAACTAAGGTATAATACTAATTTATCACGTTTATCTTTTAAAAATTGGAATGTGTTAGAGTTATGGAAAAACTTTACTAAACATAAACCAGAAAATGTAGACATATATGCTTCTTTAGACGGTATTGGTAATGTAGCAGAATTTTCTAGAAGTGGAACTAATTGGGCTAAGATTGAAGATAATATTAAAATATGTTTGAATAGTAATATAAGATTCAACATAAGCTGTACAGTTAGTATATTAAATATACTAAACATACCGGCCTTTGTAGATAGGTTAGTAGAACTAGGTGTTAATTTTTACCATATAGGACTTTATAATATACTTACATACCCACACCATTACCATATCAATATATTACCAGAAAAACTTAAACACCTTGTAGTAAAAAAGTTAGATGAACATTTAGAGAGTATGTCTGAAGATATGAAAAATGATTTTATACCAAAATATAAGAGTATTACCAACTATTTATATTCAAAACCGGCAGAAAGTATTGAGACAAGTCATAAGTTATTAAAGACATATACCCTAAGGTTAGATAAAATAAGAAAAGAATCATTCGTAGGAACCTACCCAGAGTATAAAAATTGGATAGAAAGTATATAATATGCACAATATAACATTTGGGTACGATAGTTTACTCCTGACATACACTAACAGTAGAAAATATGGGGATGTAACACAAAAGGTGTTTACCTTACCTGGGTATAATCAAGGTAACTACATACACGAATGGGAAAAACATGCCGGAAATAAGCAAATTTTCAGCAAATCTAAAAATCAAATCGAAAAGGACTTTAATATAATATTTCCAGTTCATGTAGAAGAAGAACAGACAATTTTTCAACAACAATATTTAGAAAATACGTGTAACTTTTGCTCTACAGATATTGCAATTCTGAGACGTATGCAAGGAGTAAATCTCATAGAAGATACAGTGGATAACCTATTAAGTCAAGATAAGAGATTTATATACCCATACAGTGTTATTAACGAAATTTTTTTTACAGTAGATATTCCGTTACCTCCTAAAAGGGTAATTGAAGCAGTTAAACGAGGAAAAGCTACTATTGTTTTTTTTTACGGTGCAGAAGGGCATACATATAGTATAAAGAAACTTGAAAAATTAATGGAATTTACAAATAGAGTAGGAGTGGAAGTACATTACTACCATTCAAACTTGAAACTACCTGAAGCGTATGAGGCATGGAAAAAAATAATTCCTAATCAAATTGCACCTAAATTGAAAATACATAGATTTTCTGCTTTTGAACTAGATCCTTGGTGTATACAATTAGATAGGACTAACAAAAACCAAATGTTTTCTATACAACAAAACTATTTTAATTTAGTAAACGAGCATAAAATTACTAAAAGTATTATTAATAAAGACAACCTTAAAAAGTTTCTCATATTTAACAGAAGACCCAGACTCTACAGACAACTTATTCATGCGGCTGTAATGAGTGATGATACGTTAAAAAGTAATACATATACTGGAATAGAAAGTAATCCTTATATCGATGAAAGTATAAGTATGCTTGAGGCAAGAGCTACTCGCCTACACAGAGGAGATAGAATCTTAAACTATGTTCAAAAAAACAAAGAACGTTATAAAGATGAAGGGTATAAATTAGATGTTGATTTAAATGAAAATCAAGCCTTCAATTATCCATTGAGTTTCTACTATAATACAATTATAAGCGTTGTAACAGAAACTGAAACTCACCACGACTGTGTTTTTTTTACAGAAAAAATATTTAAAGCTATACTAGGACTTCATCCATTTATATTGATTTCTAGCCCGTTCTTTTTACAGACCTTAAGAGATGAAGGTTATAGAACTTTTGATAAATTTTGGGATGAATCTTATGATTCAATTAAAGATCCCGATTTAAGATTCAACGCAGTACTAAAGTTAATTGAAGATTTAAATAGAAAATCTTCTTCTGAACTTACTGATATGTACTTTAATATGCAGGAAGTACTCCACCATAATTATGTGAACTTTCTATCTAATACAAGAGGTAATTACTACCTTAGTAGTCTAGAAAAGTTAAGTAGTGATAACCCTAATGACATGGAAGAAAAACAGGCAATCCTAATTAACAAGACACTAATATGAACAGTAAATTAGTTACAATAGGATGTTCCTATACCCAGTACTTCTGGCCTACCTGGGCAACATACCTAGGATTATTCTACGACAATTATTATAACTATGGCCTATGTGGAGCAGGTAATACTTATATATTTACGGTACTGTCAAATAAAATAGCATCAGGTAATATTAAACAGGGAGACACTGTTGTAATTCAATGGAGCAGCTTAATGAGGGAGGATAGAATACTTACTAACAATACACAGTATATAGCCCCAGGTAATATTAAAAACCAACATATATACAGCAAAGAATATGTAGATACATACTTTAACCCTATTCAAAAAGTTTACGAACTTATAAGCTACATTACTGCTGTAAGATCGTTAGCAAAAGACTATAAATTTACACTTAAAATGTTTTATATGCTCCCTCCATGGTTTAGCGATTTTCTTGGAGAACCCACCCATTCTGATATTGGTAAGAACTTAGCAGATTTAGAGTATATTGAAAGTAATAACTTATTAGAGGGATTAAAAATAGATTATAAAACTAAGGAAGAGTACCTACCTATAAGTTTAGAAGAATCTAGATCTATAACTAAACCATCTTTTGGTTGGCAAAATTATGACGGAATACTAGTTAAAGATCCTCACCCTTCCCCTTATGAGCACTTACAGTATGTAATAAAATTTTTACTCCCCTCCCTTAATGTCCCAAGACAAGTAAACATAGAAGTACTTTTAAGAGAAGCGTATGAACGCTCCGCTATTATGGAAGATCAACGTAAGTATACTCTTAACCCTGAACACCAACTTAATCGGAATTTCCCTATTAATAAAAATGTGTACAGTAAGTTAAATTTTGAGTTTGATATACCTACATCCGAGCTAAAAAGCAAGATAAAAGGTACAGAAACAGGTATTTATAATTATAAAAATGAGTTACTATGAAAATAGGTTTTATAGGAGTTGGAAAACTCGGAAAAGACGCTGCCGAAGTAATGGCAGAAAAACACAATGTAATAGGTTACGATATTAATCCCATACAGCCTGAAAATTTTAAAATGGTTCCGACCATTAAGGATGCTTGTGAAGACAGAGAACTCATCTTTGTAGCTGTACCAACACCTCATAACCCGGCTTACGATGGCCGATACCCAACAGCACATTTACCTAATAAGGATTTTAACTACCAGATTGTTAAGGACGTACTAACTGAAGTAAATAAACATGTCACTAAAGAACAACTAGTAATTTTAATTTCAACAGTATTACCAGGGACTATTAGAAGAGAGTTTATAGACCTTATACCAAACGGTAGGTTTATATACAACCCATATTTAATAGCTATGGGGACAGTAAAATGGGATATGATTAATCCTGAGATGGTTATTATCGGTACTAAAGACGGTTCTATGACCGGTGATGCTAAGATACTACTTGACTTTTATTATACGTTTATCACAGAAGGTACACGATATGAAGTAGGAACTTGGGATGAAGCAGAAGCAATAAAAATATTTTATAATACATTTATATCTACTAAAGTAGCTCTTGTTAATATGATTCAAGATGTTGCAGAAAAAGGAGGTAATATAAATGTAGATATAGTAACCGGAGCACTAGAAAGATCTACCCACCGAATAATTGGGAAAGCCTACATGACAGCAGGGATGGGGGACGGAGGGGGATGTCACCCAAGAGATAATATTGCTTTACGTTATATGGCAGAAGAATTAGATTTAGGTTACGATTTATTTGATGCTATTATGAATGCTAGAGAGAAACAGGCTAGGAACCTAGCTAATACTTTAGTTAAGCACGCAAAAGAAAATTTACTGCCTATCGTCATACTGGGGGAATCTTATAAACCGGATGTTAAGTTTAAAGACGGTTCAACTACTATATTAACAGGTCACTTTTGTGAAAAACAAGGTTACATCCCTCAATTTGATATTCAAACAGAAAAACCTGCCGTATTCCTATTAGGGCATATGGGAAAATTTCACGATTACAACTACCCAAAAGGTTCTATCATCGTAGATCCATGGAGAGCATATACATCCGACATTAATAAAGTAATACATTACGGTAATACACGTATAAATAAATAAAAGTTATGGCAAAAACAGTAAAATTAACACAGGAACACCTAGAACTCTTAAATGAACTCCAACAGAGGCAAGCACTCTTAAAAGAGGAGTTAGCTGCTATAGGACAAATTAAGCTCAATATTAAACTAAGAGAAACCCAAATAGAAGTATTCTACTCAGAAAATATTAATAAAGAAAAAGAGATAGCCAAAGTACTGGAACAGACTTACGGTAGAGGAAATGTTAATATAGATACAGGTGAGTTTACTCCTCTTCAGTAAAGATGTTTAATAAGTTTTAGTCTATTTATATATGTAGTTGAAACCCGTTTAATTTAAACTTGGTTTCGATTTTCTACTTATATTTATAATAGACACAAAAACAAACTTAACCTAACATGGCAGAATCAATAATCTCCCCAGGTGTATTCCAAAGAGAAAATGATATTTCATTTATCCAACCAGCTTCAATAGAAGCCGGAGCAGTAATCCTTGGCCCTACAGTAAAAGGACCGGTAGAAGTACCCACTATTGTTACATCTTATAATGACTTTACAAGAAAGTTTGGAGTAACATTCGAATTAGGATCCTCTAAAGAAGAGTTCTTAACCTCATTAGCTGTTAAAAGCTACTTTGAACAAGGGGGGAATACCTGTCTTGTAACAAGAGTAGTATCAATAGCTACAAACTGGACTAATGCATCATCTACATTTATCTCTTCCACAGCAGGAACAGAACCTTTCACTTTAGGTACTTTAGGTAAAGGTGCAATTTATAATGCTTCATCTGCTTCTTTACAAGCGGGCGATGAACTTGCAGACGGATCATTAACGTCAGGTTCAGCAGATAACCTAAGATGGGAAATCTCAAACGTAGAACCAACACAGGGAACATTCACACTATCTGTTCGTAGAGGAGATGATAATACAAACAGTAAAATAGTATTAGAGACATTCAACAACTTATCTTTAGATGCTAATTCAACTAACTACATCGAGAAAGTAATTGGTAACCAATCTTCTGCAATAACAGCAGACGGAACAGGTATACTTCAAGTAGGAGAATATATTAATCAATCCAACTTCATAAGAGTAGCTTCTGTACCGCACAAGATACTTAATTACTTAGCAAATGACGGAGTAACTTATACACCTGAAAATGCAGCTAAACTACCATCAGCAGGAAAAGGAGCATTCTACGGCGGAGTTGGAGAGATTTCAACCACAGCTAACTTATACGGTAACATTAGTAATGTAAACACACAAGGTCTTGCAGCCACGGACTATACTAAAGTTATCACATTATTAAGTAATGCCGATGATTATCAATTTAATATTATTTCAGCACCAGGATTAATTAAAAACCTTCATTCTACACAGATAGATAGTATCTTATCTCTAGCAGAGAATAGAGGAGATGCAATCGCAGTAGTAGACACAGTAGAATACGGTTCTACAGTGGGAGCAGCTAAAACACAAGCAACAGGAATGAATAGTTCCTATGGGGCTACTTACTGGCCTTGGTTACAAGTTCAATCTGCTACAGGCAAAAATGTATGGGTACCAGCTTCAGTTGTTATTCCAGGAATTTATGCTTTTACTGACGGAGCTTCAGCACCATGGTTCGCACCAGCTGGATTAGTTAGAGGAGGATTAGTTGGGGTGATACAAGCAGAGAGAAAATTAACTAGAACAGATAGAGATACTCTATATAACGGTAAGGTTAATCCAATCGCTACTTTCCCTGGAACAGGTTTAGCAGTATTTGGACAAAAAACATTACAAACTAAAGCTTCTGCTTTAGATAGAGTGAACGTTAGGAGATTATTAATTGATCTTAAGAAGTTTATCGGAGGAGTTTCTCAAGGACTAGTATTTGAACAAAATACAATCACTACAAGAAATAAATTCTTATCTACAGTTAACCCTTACTTAGAATCAGTAACACAGAGACAAGGTCTTTATGCATACAGAGTAGTAATGGATGATACTAATAACACTGCTGATGTAATTGATAGAAACCAATTGGTTGGACAAATATTTATTCAACCAGCTAAGACAGCAGAATTTATAGTACTAGATTTCGTAGTAGAACCATCAGGAGCTACTTTCGGAGCATAATTAAAATTTAAGATATTTATAATAAAGCAAATACAACATGGCAGTATTAGATCCCAATGAGATAATGTTTAGAGCTTTCGAGCCTAAAGTACAAAACAGATTTGTAATGTACATGGACGGAATACCTTCTTTCTTAGTAAAGAATGTGAAAGCACCATCATTTACAGATAACGTGATTAAACTTGATCATATTAACTCTTACCGAAAAATTAGAGGAAAGAGAGAATGGCAAGATATGTCAATGACTCTTTACGACCCAATCACTCCATCAGGAGCACAGTCGGTAATGGAATGGGCACGTCTATCTTACGAATCAGTAACAGGTAGAGCTGGATATTCAGACTTTTACAAAAAAGACCTTACCCTTAACATCTTAGGACCAGTAGGGGATATAGTAGGAGAATGGATTATTAAAGGAGCATTCTTACAAACAGGAGATTTCGGTCAATATGATTGGACTTCAGATGCAGTGGTAGATTTAGCAATTACTGTATCAATGGATTATTGTATCCTAAATTATTAATGTTGTGTTAAAATACTAAAGAACGTATATTAAACTACTACTTTTATAAAATAGTGCCTATTTAGATTAAATTAGATAGGCATTTTTTTATGGAATATATTTAACTAAAAGCTGTAAAATAGAGTAACTAATTGTTGTTTTAGAAATATATTCTTCGTATATTTATATATAGACAAGTTATAACTAATAAAATTTATGGAATCAAAATTTAATTTACCTACCGAAACGGTAGATTTGCCTTCAAAAGGGTTACTTTACCCCGAAGGATCACCACTAGCTACCGGTAAGATTGAAATGAAGTATATGACCGCTAGGGAAGAAGATATACTAACCAACGGTAATTACATAACAAATGGTACAGTAATAGATAAACTATTACAGTCCCTTATCGTAACAGAAGGGATTGTTTATGGAGATTTACTAACTGGTGATAAAAATGCTATAATGATAGCAGCACGTATACTTGCGTATGGAAAAGAGTATACCACCACAGTGAAAGGAAAACAGGAAACTATTGATTTATCCCAGATAAAAGAAAAAGAAATTAATCAGGACTTGTATAAGGAAAGAAAGAATGAATTCTTATTTCAATTACCAAACACAGATAATGTTGTAACATTTAAACTTTTAACTCATTCGGATGAAGCATCTATAGAAAGAGAAATGAAAGGTCTGAAAAAAATTAATAAAGATAGTTCGACTACAAGCACCACCCGACTAAAGCATATAATTTTATCAGTAAACGGAAGTACAGAGAAAAAAGACATTAGAGACTTTGTAGATAACGGACTATTAGCCCTTGATGCTAGAGCCCTTAGAGATGAATACTCTAGAATAAACCCAGACATAGACTTAATAGTTTATGTAGACGGCGTTGAGGAGGGCGTCGATCTTCCGATTACTCTAAACTTTTTTTGGCCTGACGCAAAACTATAGAACATCGTTCTATTCTCAAATACATGATATAGTCTTCCATGGTAATGGAGGGTATTCTTGGGCAGATGTATACAACATGCCAATATGGTTAAGAAAGTTTACATTTAATAAATTAAAAGAATGGTACGATAAACAGAATGAAGATACACAGCCACCAACTAAACCATCGACAGCTATCGCACGACCTAATATAAAACCAGCATACAGCACAAAGGCTTCTAAATAATAGAGGCCTTTACTATTTATAATAAATAACTTTTAAGTGGATAAGGAATTAGCAAAAATAGTAGAGCAACTTAAAAAATTAGGTACATCTACCAAAGAAATACAAGTAATGGTTGCTGCTTTTGAAGCCGTAAAAAATAATGTAACAGCAGCACAGGTCCAATTAGGACTTATGGCTTTAAAAGTTACAGAATTATCTAATATTGCTGCTTTTTCAAATGAAACCTTTGCAGACCTTTCTATTATTCTACAAGCAAATTTAGCGGAACTTTCCAAAACAGAATCCTTTACCAATAAAGCCCTTAAAAGTAGAAAAGCATTTAGAAATATAACACAGGAATTACTAAACGATGAAAATGGGTTAGTAAATCTTTCAGAGAAACAACTAATAAAACACCTAGCCTCTCTTGGAATTCAAAAAGATATACTTAAGACAAATATAGAATCACTTAAAAATGATTATAAGCTAGCTGGCTTGGAGGATGCAGCTTATAAAACTAAACTAGAGAAATTAAAAAGAAGTAAGGCTATAACGAAGGAGCAATACGAGCTTTTAAAATACTCGACTGAAGGGTTAGCGACAGAAGAAGCAATAATAATCAAAACAAAGGAACGCTTATCTCTTCAGAAAGATATAAATAAAGCTACAGCTGAATTTGCCGCAATGGCAGATATAATAGGAGCAATACCAGGTCTTAGAAAACTAGCCCCCGCATTTAAAGAAGCAGAAGAAGCTGCAGCAGCCGCATATAATGAGACAAAGGATTTAGCTGAAGCAACCAAAGCAGGGATGAACTCCATCGTTGGGGGTATAAAACAAATGTTTACAAGTACAATGTTTCAGCTTGCACTTTTAGCCACCGCTTTTAAAGGTATATTAGATTTAGCATTTAAAGTAGATACACAGATAACAGAAATTTCCAAATCTCAAGGGAAATCCTATAAAGAGGCTGCAGCATTTAGAGAAGAACTCTCGGACGCAGCTAGAAGAAGCGGGAGAATACTAGAGACCACACAAAGCCTTGTAGACGCACAAACAGCACTTTCTAAACAAGCAGGAGTAACAACAGGATTTAAAACATCAGAACTACAGGCACAGGTAAAATTAACCAAATATGTAGGAATTGCTGCAGAAGCCGGAGCAAAACTTGGAACATTAGCCAGAGTATCAAAAATTTCAATGGATGACACCCTAAAGGGTGTTATTAAGCAGACACAAGCTTTAAAGTTTCAAAACGGTGTATCATTAGATAATAGGGAAATACTCGAAGAAGTAGCAAATACATCCGGAAGATTAGCTGCTAACTATAAAAATAACCCTGTATTAATAGGAGCAGCGGTAGTACAAGCTAGACGATTAGGTTT
>Ga0222645_100087_pt1 | contig 57230 bp, 43 predicted proteins | sample AntAcemetagen292_FD_179881 | JGI IMG/M metagenome (GOLD analysis project Ga0222645, IMG submission 179881) | Saline water microbial communities from Ace Lake, Antarctica - #292 | ecosystem: Environmental > Aquatic > Non-marine Saline and Alkaline > Saline | place: Antarctica: Ace Lake | collected...
ACTCGAAGACGGCGAACGTCTCTATAAAGTATTTAATCGTGATTTTTCAAATGCTTTTTTACGTGGTGATTTAAACCAATCCATGTTTATTGATAATCCTCGAGATAATTCAAAAAATCATGCCATCGCTAAAAGCAGCACAAGCAGTGAAAATACTAAACATGTAGACGCCAATCTTATTTCTGTGGTGCAAATACAAGAAGTAGAAAACACACTTTACCAAGAAAAAGACGACATCAATGAAGCTGTAAAAGACAAAATTCAATATTTAAGTATTGATAAAGTACCGCTTAGCCTGAGCTTTTCTGGTGAAGTAGGCAGTCCGTTAAGCTTAACATTGAGCACTCATCAACCATCTAACGAGCAGGTAACGGCAGTTAATATGCCCAAGGTGGCGACAAAAACGTTTGTCGTGCAGTCCACTAGTCTGTTAACCAAAAGCGATCACAACGCTATAGACTACCCCACCCTTGAGAAACGCTTCAGAAGTTTGGGTAGTGCTGAGTATGTGCTTAAAGAAATAGATTTGCGCGGTTTATCAGCTGACTTAAGTGTTCCATTTAGCGCGCTGACAGCACTAAAAAATGAAGCGGCTCGTTTATTGAATCACTCTAAAGCATTGTTACCTGCCGTTAAATTACCTGCATTAGATAGACATGCTAAAGCAGCACACAGCAGCAGCATTGACTCTGAGATACATCACCCTACCCAAGCGACGCTGTCGATATTGATCAGTGATGAAGCGGATATTCATTTAACCAAAGTCACCACTGCTGATATTTACTTTAAATTACCTGACGCATACAAACGTGACTGTACTAAATATATTGATTTTTTAACGACAAATCCACGCTTAATACCTTGGTTTCCTGCGGTATTAATAGGTAAAGATTACGACGTTGCGGTTAATATTTTAGAACAGGTGGCACCGCCATTAATTGTGACCAACAATACAGGCATCGCCTACAGAGCGAATCAATTAGGGATCAAATGGATAGCAGGCCCCTTTTTGAATACCACCAACTCTTATGCCTTGATGGCAATGAAAGAAGAGTTTGATTGTAGCGGTGCATTTATCTCTAATGAGCTTAACCAACAGCAAATGAAAAATATTGCACGACCCGCAAACTTTAAATTGTTTTATAGTATCTATCACCCCATCTTGTTGATGACCAGCAGACAGTGTTTTTTCCAACAAAGTGTGGGTTGTGATAAGCCCAGAATTGATAATGGCTGCATGCTGTCATGTGATAAATCAACCAGTATTACCAATCTTAAAGATGTGTCTTTTGCGATTGATAAACAAAAAGCGGGTTACCCGAGTATCTATAACGATGACCAATTTTTAAATATGCAGGTTATCCACGATTTAGCTGACTTATTTGATAGTTTCTTAATTGATTTAACTAATATTGGAGCCGGTGATAAACCCTCACCCGACAAGGCTGCATTAATTAGTCAATTTGAACAGCTGTTGGCGGGTGATACTGCAGTAGAAATGACTTTAAATACCATGGTGACCGATTCAACAGTCAGTCAGTATCATACGGGTTTGTAGACAAACAATTTGATGATCGAAGAGGGTCATAGCTCTGCGTGACATTATGTATCTATGAAAATCTGCATGCTTTGGGCATAGATTGGTTGTGAGCCAATGCTAAAAAAAGTGTTGCTGAGCAATCTATGTCGTTTGGGATGGCTGATACAGATGTAGATAGAAGATCAGGCTGAGACTGAGACTGAGACTGAGACTGAGACTGAGACTGAGACTGAGACTAAGGTACATTACGACTCAATCTAACATAGGACAACGAGGTATTTATCATCCTGCGTTATTTAATTTACAGTATGTTTTAGCTTGATTCTGACTATATTTTGGCTTTAGTTTAAGTACTTCATTAACTTAACTTAACTTTTAAATTCATTAGCAGACCGTCTTACTGCCAGACATTTTTTTGTAGTACTTTGCAAAATATTGCAAAAAAACGCAAAAAAACGCAAAATTTCAACTTGTTACACGACGAATATTTAAATTCGTTTTGACACAAATAAATTCCAGTGTGAGGCTACCGTTTTGATGCCTCCCCCAAGGAGAACGTTTATGAATGATCCACTACCCCAGCACACATCCCCCATAGTCGAAACACTCGACGAGCTTGCAAAGCTCGCAGACTATTCACTTATGGACACGCTTAACAGTGATCCCGATGCCAAGCCAAACGGCATCGATTATTTACCACGACAAGTATTCACAGGCCATTATGTGCCCGTTAAACCCACTCCCATCGAAGATCCTGAGTACATTACGCACAGTAAAGATTTTTTCCATGAGCTAGGTTTTGCAGACAGCATGGCAACGTCAGCCGACTTCATCAGGATGTTCTCTGGCGATATCTCAGGTGCGCCAGAGCCAATGCGTAACATTGGCTGGGCAAGTGGCTACGCCCTTTCTATATACGGCAGCGAATACATTCAACAATGCCCATTTTTAACTGGCAACGGATACGGAGACGGCCGCGCGGTTTCCGTGCTTGAAGCGGTCATCAAAGATAAGCGCTGGGAAATGCAGCTAAAAGGTGGCGGACGCACACCCTATTGCCGCGGCGCTGATGGTCGTGCGGTATTACGCTCGAGTATCCGCGAGTTTTTGGCACAAGAACATATGCACTCGCTTGGAGTAGCATCGTCACGTTCTTTAAGTTTATATGTGTCAAAAACGGAAGAAGTCAAACGTCCATGGTACTCGGAAGGTTCGCGTTCTAAAGACCCTGATATGCTTATATCTGAAGCCGTCGCCATATCGACACGTGTTGCACCGTCGTTTATCCGAGTGGGCCAACTGGAATTATTTGGGCGCCGTGCCCGCAAAAACGAACATCCAGCAGCGATGCAAGAGCTTGAAAAAATTGTGCTGCACGTTATTGACCGTGAGTACAGTGATGTTATCGACAGGCAGCTAAGTACACCTGAAAAAGTGGTAGTGTTGGCGCACGAATTTCGCAGCCGCTTAACTTCACTTATAGCTAACTGGATACGTGTTGGTTTCTGCCAGGGCAATTTCAACAGCGACAACTGTGCGGTAGGTGGTTTCACACTGGATTATGGACCATTTGGTTTTTGTGATGAATTTAATCCACATTTCCAGTCATGGACGGGTGGAGGCCACCACTTTTCATTTTTGAACCAACCCATGGCAGCACAGCGTAACTTTCAGATGTTTTGTAAAGCACTGCTTCCTCTGATGGCCTCGCATCAAGAGCATATACAACAGCTTGAAGAGATCCAAACTGACTTTTCAGACGTGATGCAAACCCAAATGCAAAATATGTGGGCTGCTAAACTCGGACTTAATACTTTTCACGCAGAGTTGTTTAGTGAGCTTGAAATACTTATGACGCAAACGCCAGTCGATTACACTATCTTCTTTCGTGAGCTTTCAAACGTGCCTGACAGTGTTGAGCCACTCAAACAGAGCTTTTATCAGAACACAAGACACACCATGGCAGATCTAAAGAACATAGAGCAACGTTGGTCACAATGGCTCACAAAATGGAAGTTGCTTATAGACAGTGATAATGTTGCTGTGCCTCGCTCGCTCTCACAAATATCTAGTCAGATGAAGCAAGTTAATCCAAAATATATTTTGAGAGAGTGGTTCGTTATGCCTGCTTATCAGCAAGCTACCGCAGGAGATTATACTCTTGTAAGAGAGCTACAAGAAGTGATGACCCAGCCATATGCCGAACAGTCAACAGATATGCAAGACAAATATTATAGGCTCAAACCGCCTGAGTTCTTCGAGGTAGGTGGTTTATCTTATTACAGCTGCTCGTCGTAACCCTTTACCCACTCTAAGAACATTAGAGCGCCTAGGCGGCGTGCCAGCCGCCTAAACTTTTGACTTACAAGCCAAGCCAAGCCAAGCCAAGTATTCAGAGTTAATTATTTTTCAACTTCAAAAAGCCAATATTTATTAAAAGTGTAAATATACTTAACGGTAAAATAATGAGGGTATCGAGTCAGCTAAATTGTTATCTAGAGAGCATGCCTATATTCCTATTCTAAAGTGTTGGTTGAACACTATAAGACTTTATATTTTTGGACATTAACACTGTCTCTGAGCCAAATTCAGCGTTAGTTACTGAGCTTTTTATGGCTTTTTTAGTTTATTCAGTCAACGCTTCAATATTCTGTGCTACCTGTGCTACCTGTGCTGATAGCTATAGAATTGCGTTTTAAAATTTCAAATTTTGCAAAACCTCTACTAGATTAATCCATACTTTTCAAAAGAAACCGTAATATTAGTAGTGCTCTTTCACATCGACTCTTCACTGCTATTTGTTATATCTTAAGCTTGCGACATTGAACTTGTCAAACCTGTAAATGCATGCTCCAAGCGGCTTTGACTCATTCATAGAGTAGCTAAACGAGCCTTAATTTTTTGGACATTATTTTTAGTTTGTACGGCGAGTGTTTTTACTTAATCAGCGGCGACTGCTGCAAACCCTGTTCCAGAGTAGCCTACCCGCTCAGCCTCGGTCGTCGTATTCAACACCAGTAAATTTATTTGCTCTGAAATGGTCGTAATATCTGACGCTGAGACAACAACGCCTTCAGATTCAGCTAGAAAAGACTTTGATTCATCAGAAAGTACACTGATGGTGGTTATAAAAATATCAATTTTTTTTACACCGCTCGGTAACGTACTCGCGAACATTGTGAAAACCATCATCGACATCAGTTAAAATGTACTGAATGTCTGAAGTTTTTTGTGCTAAATAATCACTCATATCTATTACACTTCTTGCTATAGATGTAATTTCCTTCGCAAATAGAAGCTGTTTTTTTGAGACTTCATTAACATCCCTCGTTTTTTGGGTGAACTTATCAGTCAGCTTCATCAATACTTCAGTATCTTCATAAGCCAAATACAGTGCCTCAGTTTTACAATTAAGATGATCTGCTTGTAACTTTAAAAAAGCGGCTGTACTGGATATTGTAGAAACGATATATGTCACAAAAAAAGTTGTAATCAAACTACTCTAGATAATATCCTCTTGACCAAACAAGGCACTCCATTAATTTATCATATTTAGAATAAGACCAGCAATGAGCATGGTTATTAGCGCTCTTTTAAGTATGAACACAGAAAGTGCGACATCAGTGGTATTGAGGCGAGCTACTGCGTGACTTGTTGGTTTGTGCATGCAAACCTTGTCGTGAGGTGTAATAAAGAATGTGTTGACGTAGCCATCAAGCGAGACTACCAACTAATGAAAACAGCAAAAATAATAAAAGCAGTGAGTTGTCAAGCCACGTATATCACGCTTCTTAATTTAAGCCACGTGCAATGAATATTATTAGCCCAACGCCTATCTTAGGATAGACGCTGGTATAGATTGAGTGATTAGTTACTGGTTACTTAACCTTTTGCCAAACGAAATAGCATAAGCAGGTGAGCGCATTCTCAACACTGGATCTGCACTTGGTGTGAAACCTGCGGACATCATGTTTGGATCAAAATTAGTATTTTTGCATGCATCGCCACCATTTGTTTTAACCGTCACAGTGCCAAGCGACACCTGAGGACGTTCGCTGGGCCATTGCTGTGATGGGTCAATGTCGCTGTCTTGTGGTTCACCCAAGCTTGCCATAATTGTAAAGCTAACCGTTTCTTCTTTGAGTTGTTGACTAAAGGTATCCACTAAAAATTCAGCGGGCATTTTAGCTGCTTGTTCTTTTTCTAATGTCTTTACACCCAAACTTGGCTGAATATTCCAACGAAATTTAGTTTTCTGGGTGCTCGATTGATCAAAGTAGAATGTGTGCAAACCAAAAAATGCAGTATTAGCATATGATGCAGGTGTTTTAGCCGTTTGGTTCCACTTAACGTTAGCCTGCACGCTAGGGTTTTGTTGAACAAAGGCCATTGTTTTTGCTGGATCTGCTTTACCGTTTTCATCAGGAAGTAATGTTGATAAAAAGCCCAAAAAGGTTTCAGGATCTTTTCCAGCAAATACTGGGAAGTTATTACCAGTGAAAGTGTGCAAAGAACCATTAGGAAGCTTAATTTGCATACCTATGCCGCGGGTACCTGGAGCTTTTTCATCACTGTTCGGGCTGGGGCCACCTACAGAAAAACGCATGGACACTGGTAGCTCACCGTTTGCTAGCAAAGCGGCATCTACGAAGTGTTTATTGGGTGTTGGTACAAACGTCCCAGATGCACACATTCCATTAGCGTGCGCTTTTCTGAAACCCGGGTGTTTACCTCCTAACTTTTCAAACATTTCAACTAAATCGACTGCTTGTACTTGTTTATCGTTTGTTTGCGCATTCGAGTTTACGGCGACACCTGTGATTAGAAAACAGGCTGTAATGCTTGAGGTGATGAGATTAAGCTTCATTTTATTCCTTAATTTTGTTGTTACGTTTGTAGCCACCTGCACGAAACTTTGCAGCTCTTTGCAGCTAATTTAGAACTATTTGATAAAAATGGAATAATCTAGAATATGGTTTTATCTTTATATTAGCGTTTTGCAAGGTACGTCTAGCTAGACCTTGTAAAACAGTATTTATATTCAAATAAAAAAACTATTCTTTGTAATAAACTTATCTGGAGATGAGATATGTTTTATATCTTCTGTTCTGAATTTTTTAATTATGGCTCTAGACTATTTAAAGTCTATTATTTATGGAGAATACTGACTCTATTTACGCGCAACTCACAACCTCCTCACTCTATTTCCATGCCCTTTCCATACCTTCTCTACACCCTCTCCACACTATTTTTTACACCCTAGTTCACACCGTTGTGTAGTAATAAATAATACGACTACCTCAAGCAACAAAATGTGGTTACGAACTACGGTTAAGAACTGTAAATAATAGATATTAGTGGAAGTTTGACAATGCTTTGCTGAAACTCTTGCAGTGCGCCATAAAAATATAAACGAGTTGCGACAGCGCACCTTGTGTATGGGTGCGCTGCAATACTGGACACATTGCGTACTTGAAGGTAACAGCTTCAAATAGGCAGCATAAAGTCAAACAAAGACTGCTGCAGCCTTTGAATGTTAGTATTTTGCTAGATTGTGGTCAGCTTAATCGCTTATAACCTTACCAGTACTTGTGATAACGGTTCGTTAGAGCAGCTCTAAGATCTCTTGTTGATCTTTTGTAATCATATTATTAACCACTAAATTAAAAGAATTATCCATCATCCGCACTATTTCACTTTTTGGAACTGAGCCATCTAATTTAATCGTATTCCAGTGTACCTTACTCATATGATACCCTGGGATAACAGATGAAAATGTATTTCGAAGCATAATAGCTTCTTGTGGATCACATTTGAGATTAACTCGCCAAGGACTATTTTCATTGGCAACAGACTCATCTTCTGCCTTGTCCATATTATCTACGGCTAAAGTTGCGAACATCTTATGTTTAACTTTAAACACTGAAATATCATCCCCGTAAGGGAATGTTTCTACTGTAAAAGGTTTGTTTGAAAGGTATTTTCTGACTTCTTGCTGATCCATCTACTTTTCCTCAGGCCTTAAAAAGGGCAGCTGCCTACCCTAATCTGTAATTATTTTTACGTTTAACAAAATTAATCTTGCTCTAACAAATGCATCACATTTTTTAAATCTGTTTTGCCTTTGATTATTTCATCCGGTGTTAAACCTGATATTTCATGAGGGAACACCAACCACTCATCACTTTCATGTACAAAATAATCAGGTTCAATATCAGTCTTATTATTTTTTGGCTTGTAATAAGGGCAAGCTATACGCACGTCTTTTGGCATATTTGCGCGAGATAGCTGTTCAATTTGTTTTATTAAAGCTTCAACACTGCGACCTGTATCAAATACATCGTCCACAATCAGAAGACTATCTTGTGCATTGGCATTTTCAATCAAATAATGTAAACCGTGCACTTTTATGGTTTTTGATTGTTGATCAATACCATAATAAGACGAAGTTCGAACCGCTATGTGATCTGTTTCTACTTTTTTAAAATCAAAGTATTCTTGCACTGCAATACCAATTGGCGCACCACCGCGCCAAATACCGATTATAAAATGTGGGCGAAAGCCACTTTCATAAACTTGAGCTGCCACGCGAAATGAATCTTCGAGTAGCTGTTGTGCAGTGATAAACGTTTTTTCCATTAGATAAACCTTAAAAAATTTGTAGAGCGGGTACCGCAAGGTAAAACTATAAGCAGATTATTATATACCGAAGCGTAACTTATTCATATTTTAAAGCCTCTGCTGGATTAACTTTTACCGCATGATATGCAGGGTAAAGACTGGCTAGAAAACATAAAAAAAGTGACGTACCAATAAGAAAGACAACTTGTTGCCATTGTAAATCGGTGGGTACACCTTGCCCATCTGGACTAAGGAATATCGGTAAATTAAATAGTTTAACTAAATTATTGATTTGAGTCACCAGCAGCACACCAGTAACCATGCCAATTGCAGTGCCTTTTACGCCATTGTATATACCGTTAAACAAAAATATCCCCATAATACTGCTACGAGTCATACCTTGAGTTAAGAGTATGGCGATATCACCTTGTTTCTCGTTCACCACCATGACTAAGGCAGAGACTATATTAAATGCCGCCACAGAGATAATAAGGAGTAGCATCAACGACATCATATTTTTTTCCATTTTCACTGCATCAAACAATACGCCCTGCTGATCTCGCCAGTTAGTAGAACTGTAACCTTGCTCATCCAACGCTTGAACCACACTTTTATAATCGAAAGCATCAGCTAAAAATAGACGCGTTTGGGCTAAGTTTGATGTCTTGCTGCGCAATAGCCTGGCAGTATCATTAATATGCATCAACACCGCTTTATCATCCAATGCCGAGCCCATATCGAATATACCCACGACACTAAATACCCTTTGGCTATAAATTCGCCCAAAGGGGCCAAAATAACTATTTTCAGAAGCGATGAGACGGACTTGCTCACCAATCCGTAAATTTAATTTAATAGATAAGGCTCGGCCTATGATAATGCCGTACTCACCTTTGACCAAATCAGTCAATTGACCGACCAACATGTTTTCGGCGATGATAGATGAGCGTTGCATCATATCGGGTTGAATGCCTTGAAACATCACACCTTTGAGCCCTTGTGAGGATTGTATGATACCTTCTGAATCAATTTGTTGGGCACTGGCTACCACACCTTCAATATGATTAAACATATTCGCGGTGATATCTATGTCTGGATCTTTTTGCACTAATATATGTGGGGTGATCCCAAGGTTACGCAGCTTAAGTTCACCTTCGAAGCCATTCATCACCGATAAGACGGTGATCAAAGCCATCAACCCTAGAGCGATACCTGCAACAGAAAAAAAGTTGATAAAGGCAATGAAATGGCTACCTTTAGATGCTTTAGCGTAACGTAAACCAATAAAGACTGAAAGTGGGTAAAACATCAGGAAAGAAACTCTTATAACAACAAATCAGTTAAAAAATATAGCTTTAACTGTTGGTATAGTAATGGATGATGTTGAATAATACGTGTTTCAGTTAAATCTCACAAGCAAAGCGAAACTGGGTAAAAATATGCAACACATAACGCTTCAAGAAAAACATCAACAGTTTGATGAGTTTTTTATGATCAAGTACAATATTTCAGTCAATATGCGAATAATCGCAGACGACTTTGTGCTACCCGAAATTGATGATTTGCATCGGCATATGCCTTATGAGTTCCAAATAGCCAGCGAATTATCAAGCATCGATACCAAAGCGTTAAGACCACTTCGAGGCTTGGGCGAACATGCTATTGAGTTAGCTGAATTTCTGAATCATCAATCACGAAAAATTGATTTAATGATGTCTTTGATTCTTCAGCAACACTCAAAACAGGGACAAACTTATCACTCTGTACAGTTTGGTGGCGGTGGTATAGTACTTGAAAGTGCTAGTGAATTATCAGTGGGTGGTATAATCGAACTCAAACTTTTTTTAAAAGAAGAAGCGTCAGCCATCTTTTGTTTTGCTGAAGTTATCGCTTGTAAGCCTGCGGATGACAAGTACCATGTGTCTATGATCTATACTCGTATCCGTGAAGAAGACCAAGACTTATTAGTCAGAGCCAGTTTACACTTGCAAGCTGCTAGTTTACGCAAACGCAAGAGCCAAGAAAAAACCTAAAAAAAAACTAAATCGAAATTAATTAATGACTCATAGTATTTTTTCACCACCTTTACCGTACAGTACTCTTAAAACAAAAAATGATATTCGTCATTGGGGCAATCTCCAAGGCAGCAGTACGGCCCTTGCTTTAGCCAATGCGGCAAAACTGGCCACTGGCCCGATATTACTAGTCACTGCAGATACGCCTAGTGCTATTAAACTAGAAAAAGAACTTGACTATTTTTTGCAAGATCAAACCGTTGATGTGCAACTATTTCCAGATTGGGAAACGTTACCTTACGATAATTTTTCTCCCCATCAAGATATTGTATCCCAACGCCTAGAAACACTTTATCAGCTTACCCAAAACGAGCGTAGAGTATTTATTGTACCTATTAGTACTTTGATGCTGCGTATGGCACCAGTAGATTATATTGGTAAATATTTACTTATACTCAAGGTTAGTCAGAAAATAGATATTGATAGTTTTCGTTCCGGGTTGGAGCGTGCAGGGTATTTACATGTCAACCAAGTAATGGGCCATAGTGAGTTTTCTATTCGCGGCAGTATTATTGACCTGTTCCCTATGGGCAGCCAGCACCCCTATCGTATTGATTTATTTGATGATGAGGTAGACACCATTCGTCACTTTGATCCCGAAACTCAGCGTTCCGGTGACAAAGTAGGTGAGATTAAACTTTTACCTGCAAGAGAATTCCCCACAGATAAAGATGCCAGCTTGTTGTTTAGGCAACAATACCTGAGTAAATTTGCGGCAAATAATAGTAAGGAATCAATTTATTACCAAGTAGGCAAAGGTTTGATGCCAGGTGGTATTGAATATTACTTACCTTTATTTTTTGAAAAAACGGCAACTTTATTCGATTATATTAACCAAGAAACTACCATATTGATGCATGGAGATTTACAAACAGCCCATGAAAATCATTGGAAAGATGTTAATCATAGGTACGAACAACTACGCTACAACCTCGCCAGACCTTTACTGCACCCTGCCGATATCATTATGCGTTATGAGGAGCTGTTTGGCGCCTTGAAAGAGTGGCCAAGGGTTCAGATCCAAAATAGTGCGGTAGATGAAAAGTCAGGTAGTGTTAATTTTGCCACCACCTCGGTGGGCGATGTAGCGCTAAAACCACAACATAAATTACCGTGGGCATCACTTAAACAACAAGTACAAAAATGGCAAAAACAAAAAATTAAAGTGCTGTTTAGTGCTGAATCTGCTGGGCGTCGTGAAGGGCTTCTGGAGATACTCGCGAAGGCTGAAATTAAGCCTAAAGTCTTTGAAAATTTTAACAGTTTTATGCAAAGTACTGAAACTGTTGGTATTTCAGTGGGTGCTGCCGAATTTAGTTTTTTATTGAATGAGCCTAAAAGCGCTGTTGCTTTTATTACCGAAACCGAACTACTCGGGCATAAGATTAGCCATCGCCGCAAGCGTGATAAACGCCAAGGCACAGACGAAAATGCCATTATTCGTAATTTGGCAGAGATGCAAGTCGGTCAGCCAGTGGTACACTTTGACCATGGCGTAGGCCGCTATCTAGGCCTGCAAACATTAGATGTGGGTGAAATTACAACAGAATATTTGACCATAGAGTATGCCAAACAAGCAAAGTTATATGTGCCTGTTGCATCTTTGCATTTAATCAGTCGTTACAGTGGCGGTGACATTGACCATGCACCTTTGCATCATTTAGGTACCGATACTTGGACAAAAGCTAAGAAAAAAGCGGCGGAAAAAGTACGAGATATCGCCGCGCAGCTATTAGATGTTTATGCCAAGCGAGCAGCTAAGCCCGGTTACGCGTTTAAAATTGCTTGGGATGAATACCAAGCTTTTAGTGACAGTTTCCCGTTTGAAGAAACCGTTGATCAGCAAAAAGCTATCAACGCCGTAATCCAAGACATGGGTTCAGGCAACGCCATGGACCGATTAGTTTGTGGTGACGTAGGTTTTGGTAAAACCGAAGTCGCTATGCGCGCCGCTTTTATCGCTGCAAACCAAGGTAAGCAAGTTGCTATCTTAGTGCCTACAACACTACTTGCCAGCCAACATTTTGAAAATTTTAGAGAGCGCTTTGTCAATTGCCCCTTTAGAATTGAAGTGCTGTCGCGTTTTGTTAGCGCCAAAGATGCAAAAGAAACAGTTATCGCTATCGGTGAAGGAAAAGTAGATATCGTGGTTGGCACCCATACTTTATTGCAAGACCGTCTCAAATTTAAAGACTTAGGTTTGGTTATCATCGATGAGGAACATCGATTTGGGGTACGCCAGAAAGAAAAGTTTAAAGCACTTCGTTCCGACGTCGATATTCTCACTTTAACTGCCACACCTATTCCAAGGACCTTGAATATGGCTTTAAGTGGTATGCGCGACTTGTCTATTATCGCCACACCTCCGGCTAAGCGTTTGCCAATAAAAACATTCGTACAGCAGCGTAACAAAGGATTAATACGTGAAGCCATCATGCGTGAAATATTACGTGGTGGGCAGGTTTATTTCTTACATAACGAAGTAGACACTATTGAGCGTACTGCTGAAGAAATAGCAGAAATAGTTCCAGAAGCACGTATCGCTATTGGCCATGGTCAAATGCGCGAACGTGATTTGGAAAAAGTCATGTCTGACTTTAATCATCAACGTTTTAATGTACTGTTATGTACCACCATTATTGAAACCGGTATTGACGTACCTTCAGCCAACACCATAGTAATGGACAGAGCTGACCATCTTGGCTTAGCACAACTTCATCAATTGCGTGGCCGCGTTGGGCGTTCTCATCACCAAGCTTATGCCTATTTACTAACGCCACACCCAAGACGATTAAGCAAAGATGCAGCAAAACGTCTAGATGCGATTTCATCGTTAGAAGAGCTAGGAGCTGGTTTTGCATTGGCTACACACGATCTAGAAATTCGGGGGGCGGGTGAGTTATTAGGTGATGGCCAATCAGGTCAAATTTCCAGTATCGGTTTCACGTTATATATGGATATGTTGGATCAAGCAGTTGAAGCGCTTAAAGAAGGTAAGGAGCCGTCTTTAGAAGCTGCGCTTGCTGAGCAAACTGACATTGACTTACGGTTACCTGCACTGTTCCCTGATGATTATATCCCTGATGTGAATACACGTTTATCCTTGTACAAAAAATTGGCGGGTTGTAAGGATGAAAGAGCCGTTAACGAATTACAAATAGAGCTGATAGACAGGTTTGGTTTGTTGCCGCAAAGTGCTAAAAACCTGTTAGACATGGCGATGCTGAAACTAAAAGCTAAACAAATTGGGATTTCTAAAATAGAAGGCACTCACAAAGGAGGCTTTGTTGAATTTTCACAAAAGACACAAATTGATCCTAGCTTTATTATTAAGTTGATCCAGTCCCAGCCCAAAATCTACAAGTTAGATGGGCCACAAAAGCTTAAATTTAACGTACCTACCGAATCTGCCAAAGATAGGCTTGAGCTTTTCAACAATATGCTAACTAAGTTTAGCCAACAACTACGAGTTGCTTGATGATAGATAAAATGGCGGTTCACTCTTTAAAAAAAATAGGATTAGAGCGATTTTTTGTAAGGTGGGCACTTGCCACTTTACTTAGTGCAGGCATGTTAATTCAAGCCGTCAATGCGGCTGAGCAAAAGTGGTGGTTTGATGTCGAAGTGATCGTGTTCAAACGTAATGTAGACGCCGCCAGTATATCTGAAAAGTTCAAACAGTCTCAACTTGAGCAGTCTGACCATGATGCTTTTGATTTAATTACACCCTACTTGAGTCCAGATCTAAGCTACCTACGAGCTGGTTTGCCATACTGCCGCGTTTCAAAGCAACTAGCAGTGAAAGCACAATATGAACAAGACTTTGCTTTTCCTGTGCCAATACCTGAAATAAACGGAGCACCGACGTCATATACAGATAAAGAACTAAAGCAAGCGCGACGAATGAGCCAGAATTTAACCACTAGTTCTAAACAAGTTACTGCTGCAGACGTTCAATATGAAGTGGCTACAACAGATACCTTTATGCAACCAAATAGCACGGCATTATTAACAGAGCCTAATTATGCTAGTGCTAGTGATGATGCTAACAGTACTAACCCATCATACTCAGCACAAAATAGCAGCACTGATACAGGGCCACAACCCAGCATAAGCTTATCCACTGAAGTTGATTTAATAAGGCCTGCTATTATAGTTGAATTTATCGAATGGCAAATACCTAACGAATTTCCTTGTGCCTACGCAGAACAGGTTGACCCATTTTTTGCAACAATCAATGCCATGGAAAATAACGAACTCGCCGCTCAGTTACTAGAGCCTGTCAAGCGCGTTCCGGACGTCATTAACGGTATTGAATGGCAACAAAAGCGCGGTGCATTTTTACTACCTACAACAACGATGTATATGCATGACCTTTATGAAAAAATTGTAAAGCAAGCGGATATTACTCCAATGTTACATCTGAACTGGCGTCAAGAAGTTAAATTTAGTCGAGCTAAAGGACAAACGTTTAGATTATTTGCTGGCGAAAATTTTGCGCAACAATTTGATGCTAACGGCTCACCTTTAATCGATAGCACAGATAGTTTATCCGATAAATCAAGACAACCAACGGACAGTCTTTACATACCTGAACAAGAACTGGCACGTTTAAACTCAGAGCAGCAAACATTATCAATACGTACTAACGAAAAAAGGTTAAAAGAGTCAAAAGAGGTGACTGAAGATCTATTTGCAAGCATTGCTACTGCGTTGGCAGATGCTACACCGGTCGATATTGATGAAATCAATATGTCAGTTAACAAGGCAACAGAGCAGCAAAACGCCACTTCTGCCTCAATAATAATCAAGGAACTCTGGCAGCTAGACGGTGAAATAACCGTGTATCTACGTAATATAAACCGCGTGCCCTATTTACATATAGATAGTAATTTAGATTTTAGACAGCCAGTATTCGATTCGAATAAAATCCTAAAAATGCAAAGTCCACCAACTAGCTTACCTGAGCAAAGTGCGGCTATCACCAATCGATTACAGCAAACTGATTCTTTACAACAAACTAACTCGTTACAACCAAGTTTAACGCAGCCAAGTTTTCAAAAACAAAATACTCAAGAACCAAATTTTTTACAAAGCGTTAATTTTAACCAACTCAGGCGCGTGATCAGTAAACAAGTGCATTATTTCGACCATCCATTATTTGGTATGGTGGTGCGCCTTAACCGTTATCGTTGGCCAGAAGAGGACGAGCAAGAAGAGACTGAACTGAGTAACAGTCCACTCTAAATAAAATATCTGACTTCAGTTTGCTCATCACCTCAGCAGATTTTTTATTGCTTACTTGCTCAAGAAAAGCTTCACTGCTTCAACTTTGTTTTTATTGGAAACAAGAAACATTAGCGTATTTAGTTTGCATAAAACTTATCTAATACTCTACGGGCATCTTGATGTTCAAGAGTTTTTTTCAAATTAGTAAAATCTAATCCAGGCGTTTTTTTGAGACTTTTTATTCTATCTACACTGTTTATCTGCAACCCCATGTTTGAAGGTAAACCATCAATCACGTTGATAGCTCCCTTTGGATCATTACATACTAATACCATGTCACAGCCTGCGGCTATGGCCAACTCCGCACGCTCTACAATATTGCCCATTTGCACGGCTCCTTGCATAGACAGATCATCAGAAAATACAACACCATCAAAAGCGAGCTCTTGACGCAAGATCTGTTTGATCCAGGTTTGTGAAAAGCCTGCAGGTAAATCGTCAACATCAGGATAAATAACGTGAGCTGGCATGACAGCATCCAATAACCCCTGTTGATGCATAGATTTGAAAATTGCCATATCGAGTGCAAATATATCCTCTTTACTACGCTGGTCTACCGGCATAGCTATATGTGAATCTTCAAGAACGTTGCCGTGTCCTGGAAAATGTTTACCCGTGGCAGACATTCCAGCACGGTGCATACCTTTGATAAACTCACTGGCTAATTGAATGATTTTTTCAGGTTGTTGGTGAAAACTACGATCACCAATCACTTTAGACACCCCGTGAATATCGAGTACTGGGGCAAAACTAATATCGATATCAAAAGCGAGTAATTCAGCTGCCATTAACCAGCCAAATCGTTCGCATAAGTAGCTTGCTTGTTGAAGGTCTTCATTCGATTGATGAGCAATGCTGCCCATTGCAGGAATTTCACTAAAACCTTCTCGAAATCGCTGTACCCTCCCCCCTTCATGATCTGTAGCAATTAGAATATCGTTACGCGTAACACCTCTAATATGCCTAACAATGTCAGAAAGCTGTTTTTGGTCATAATAATTACGACTGAATAAAATAAGCCCGCCAACTAAAGGATGGTCGAGGATATCTATTTCTTCGTGCGTCAGTTCAAAACCTGACACATCTAACATCAATGGCCCCATTAATTAATGCTCTTCTTTTTAGTGATATACAAACTTTAGGGGCACACTATAAAGAGGATCAAATCCTGCAGTCAATAAAATATTCCAAACGAAAAGTATGACTTTCAAACTCTCCCATGGTTATACTCTGACAAATCGTTATTTATGTTGTTTTCAATGAAGTTTAAAACTGTAGGTTTAGTCGGCAAACAAGCGCATCAAGGTGCAAATTTAAGTCTCAAGGCGTTAATCATCTATTTGACTAGACGTGGTTGCCGGATATTAGTCGAAACAAATACTGCACAAAAGCTAGACACAGATGGTTTTGAAACTGCAGATATTAAAGAAATTGGTCAACAAGCTGACTTGGCTATAGTTGTTGGCGGTGACGGCAACATGCTTGGAGTAGCTAGGGTATTAGCTGAATTCAATGTGGCTGTAGTAGGTGTTAACCGAGGAAATTTAGGTTTTTTAACTGATATTAACCCTGATGATTTTGAGCCACAACTTGATAGCATTTTTGATAGCGATTGCCAAGTAGAGCAGCGTTTTTTACTGGAGGTTGAAGTCTATCGAGATGGCAAAGTTCAAAGTAAGGACGCGGCAGTAAACGAAGTGGTTATACACCATGGAAAAGTGGCACATATGATGGAATTTGAAGTATATCTTGATGATAACTTTGTATTCAGTCAGCGGTCTGATGGATTGATAGTTGCGACCCCAACAGGCTCTACGGCTTATTCTTTGTCAGGTGGTGGCCCTATTCTTACCCCCAATTTGGATGCTTTGACGTTAGTACCTATGTTTCCTCACACTTTAAGCAGCCGACCAATAGTGGTGGATGCCAACAGCACAGTAAGATTAAAAGTTTCACCTGAAAATACTGATAATATGCAAGTTAGCTGTGACAGCCATATTGTACTCACCGTACTGCCAGGTGACGAAATCGTTATAAGTAAAAATCCAGCAAAGCTGTCTTTAATACATCCAAAAGATTATAACTATTTCAACGTGTTACGTACAAAACTTGGCTGGGGTAGTAAACTTTACTAGTTAATATTTACATTTTTTAAAGAGATAACTAGACACTAAGCAAAAGCATGTTTATATTCACAGGTACTGTATATATAAACATGCTTTATTGTATGTTTCTGCCGAGGACCCAAAATGCTTACCCATCTATCTATTCGTAATTTCGCCGTTGTTAAAACACTGGATGTTGATTTTAGTCAAGGTATGACGGCCATTACTGGCGAAACGGGAGCGGGTAAGTCGATATCGGTTGATGCTTTGGGTTTGTGTTTAGGCGATAGAGCTGACAGTAGTATGGTACGTACCGGATCAGATAAAGCTGAGGTAAGTGCAGGTTTTAATGTTAAGCAATTACCAGCCGCTTTAAAATGGCTTGAAGAACACGAATTGTCAGACGATGATGAAGTACTCATTAGACGTGTAATATCATCTGAAGGTCGCTCTAAAGCATTCGTTAATGGTACCCCTGTCCCTTTACAACAGTTGAAAAGTTTAGGGCAATTTTTATTAAGTATTCATGGGCAACATGCTCACCAACAAATATTGAAAGGTGACAATCAACGTCATCTTCTCGACCAATATGCTGAACATGAAACCTTATTAAAAAAAGTGGCGGATGCTTATCAAATACTAAAAACTCAACGACAGCATTATAAAAGCTTATTAGAAGGCCAGCAGCAGCGAGAAGATCGCAGCCAGTTGTTGTCGTATCAAATTCAAGAGCTAGATGAATATGCCTTAGCAGAAGGTGAATTCATCGCTCTAGAGCTTGAGCATAAAAAGCTCAGTAACAGTCAAACGTTACTAGAGCAAAGTCAAATTAGTTTCCACCAGCTTTACGAAGCAGAAGAGTTTAACGCTTTATCTGCAGTACAAAACAGCATTGACCGTTTAACTGAGCTACAAGAGCACGATCCTAGTCTTGCTCCTATTGTCACTATGTTAGCTGAAGCTTGTATTCAAATAGACGAAGCGGCTAACGAACTCAGAGCGTATACCGAACAGCTTGAAATAGATCCCATGCGCATGCAAAACGTCGAAGCACGTTATTCGCTGGCTTTAGATTTGTCTAGAAAACATAATGTTAAGCCAGAAGCGTTGTATGACTTTCATCAGCAGCTCACTACCGAGTTTAGTGAATTGGTTAAAGACGATTCGTTATTAGAAGAATTAAAAGAGCAATTACACGAATTAGAGCGACAATATCACCAAGCTGCAAATAAACTCAGCCTATCAAGACAAAAAGCAGCTAAGTCTTTTGCTAAACAAGTAGAGACACATATTCATCAAATGAATATGGCCGAGGCGGTGTTTAAGATTGTGGTTGAACATCAAATAGAAGGCACCCCTAACAAACTTGGATTGGATACAGTGCAGTTTATGGTGTCAACTAATACTGGCCAAGCCATAGACAGACTTGAAAAAGTAATATCGGGTGGTGAATTGTCGCGGATCGGTTTAGCCATTCAAGTGATTAGCTCAAGCAACAATGATATTGCTACTATGATTTTTGATGAAGTAGACAGCGGTATAAGTGGTTCAACAGCATCGGTAGTAGGCCAGTTATTACGCAAATTAGGCGACAGTGTACAAGTAATTTGTGTCACTCACCTTCCTCAAGTAGCAGCTAGGGCACACAATCAGATGTTCGTCACCAAGTTTAGTGACAAGAAAACTACAGAGACTCATATGATTTGTTTACAAGAAAATGAACGAATTGAAGAGTTAGCACGTCTACTAGCTGGAGACACACTGACCCAATCGGCCATAGAAAATGCTAAAGAATTACTACAAATCAGCAATTCATAAGAATTAGGCATTGATTGCACTTACACGGCTGGGTTAGGATGCTTGCGCCAAATAAGTGAGAGTTGCTCTCGCACTTACCCGTTTTGCTTTTTCACACGCCGAGATATTGAGTAACAATGAAGTTTAAAAATTTACTGGTTATATTAGCCGCCACTATGATGTTGTCAGCTTGTGCTGATTGGATTTTCCGAATCGATATACCTCAAGGTAACTTTTTGGATGAAAAAGACGTATCAAAGCTTAGAATTGAAATGACTAAGGAACAAGTTGCGTATGTGCTAGGCAAACCTGTTCTAGAAGATGCGTTTGATCAAAGTACTTGGTATTACCTGTATCAAATGAAACGCGGCATGAAGCAACGTGGCGAAGATTTTCGCAAAGAACTCACCATTAAATTTGTTGATGGCAAAATTGCTGAAGTCACAGGTGACTTTGAATTATCTGAAGAATTTGATATTCCTCTAGATCAATAATTCTTGAAGTGTTTTGCGATAGTCAGCTAAGCCGATACAGGTAAGCTGGCTTTTTTATATCAGTTAATTAATCCAGTTTAGTGGGCATGTGGCTTAGTGAACATGCGCTTTTTAACATGGCCAACGTCTCTTTGATGTACATAGTCAACACACGCTTACATTGTCCAATTTTTTTACAATGTTATTTCTAATATAGCTTTTCAAAATAATGAGTTGTTGTGCTAAGACATAACGTCTACATGCAACTGAAAGTGAAGGCAGAGAAAATTATTTATAGATTAACTTTACTCTGACCCTAGTTCTTTTCTAGGCGTAAATGTACCGTTACCTCTTCTCTGTTGTGGTACAAATGTTTGGCTTGCAACAAGTACTTTTCTACTTGATTGGCCTGCATCACTTCATCAATGATCGCTAACGCACCCTGAACCGACTCATAACGTTTTTTCATGGGTAATTTAAGATTAAACATTGCTTCCTTACAACGGCCATCTGCTACCCAAGTAGCCATAAGTTTGGCTACTTTTTGTGGCTGCTCAATCATGTCGCAAACTAACCAGTAAACATTTTTTTTCTTAGGCTGAAATTTAAACCCATCTTCAGGGTAATATGTCACCTGCCCTGTTTCCATTAACGCGGCATCCATCGCACCGTTATCAACAGCTTGTACAAACATACCTCGCTGCACCAATTGGTATGTCCACCCACCAGGGCAAGCACCTAAGTCAACCGCGTACAAACCACCTTGTAAGCGCACATCGTGTTCTGCTTTGGGGATAAACGTTTGAAAGGCTTCATCAAGTTTCAGCGTTGAGCGGCTTGGCGCGTCGTGGGGGAACTTCAAGCGTAAAATACCCAACGCTAAAGGAGAATTGTTATGAGTCAATGAATAACCAATATAGGCTTTGTCTGTTTTAGTAAAAAATACATGTAAAACCGGTTTTTGCTCGTTGTCTTTATTGGTCAATCTGTTCTTTTTGCGCAAAGCTTGCCTAAAAGGCACGCTTATTTTTCGACAAAATTTTGATAACTCTCTGCCATCAGTCGTATCAGCGTATTCGACACGTAGTTCGCCACATAAAGGAAAATTTTCACACGCAGCCAGAAGCGGGCCGATTCGATCAGCCACATCCATATTTTCGATCATTTGCATACAAGCAAATTGTTGGCGTACAAAAATCAGTTTATTGAATACAAGCTTGTCAGCTAATAACTGTGCATGCGCCTCTTCATAACAATTAAATAAAACAAAACCACTGTTAGCTGTCGTTTTTGAATAACCAAATACCTCTAATTGACTCGCTTTTTCTTGTACTTCATTCGCGACGTCACTTTCAAAACCACTGCGACAGTACAATAATAATCCAGCCATTAGTTCGCTCCCTTTAAAGCTGCGGCAATTATCAAGGCCCAACCAACAATAAAACAAGCACCACCGATGGGTGTGATTGGACCAAACCATTTAATCTGGGTCAGCGCCAGCATATATAAACTACCACTGAACAAAATAATTCCAGTAAACATAAAAGCGGCGCTGTATATCAATAACGATTGTGGCATTTGGCGATATAAAACCACTAACAAAATTAAAGCTAGGCTGTGATACATCTGATATTGCACACCCGTTTGAAAGGTAGCCAACAAGTTTTCGGACAACCTACTTTTGAGGCCGTGAGCCGCGAATGCCCCTAAAACAACTGATATCATGGCGCTGCAAGCAGCAAGACTTAATAGGATTTTCATCACAAATTGACTCATAAAATAGATTGAAAACTAGCAAACATCTTGTTGGTATTTGCATAAGCTGTGATCATAACAAAAACCAAGCCTTGTTAGTTATCAAATAAATTATTTGCCTACTATTGAGTACCTATGCCAAGCAACGCGGTACTTGTTTAGATTAAATAGCAACTGGTATCGTTAATGTTGAATTAATATTGGGTGAACATTGAATTATTATTAGAGCGAGTTAGAAAAATTTAGTCAGACTATGGGAATGAGAATGAGAATGAGAATGAGCATTAACCTTTACTCACTCTCATATATGACTACATGATTATATGACTATGTTGCTGTTGTGTGTTTCTAGAAGTCTGCGTACACGCGAACACCTGCGATAAAAGGCATACCCGCAACAAATGTCGGTAGACCAAAGCCACCACCAGTGTTGCCAGCATCGATAATATAATCTTCATCTAACAAGTTGTCGGCGTACAGTTCTACTTTCCAAGGACTGCTCTTTTTACTCAACTTAATCGATACATCTGTGAGCCAATAAGCATCTTGCGCTAAATCAGGGCGATTACTGCTCTCAAAAAAGGTCTTCGTTTGGTAAGAACTGAGCAAATCAAATGCAACGTCGAAGTGCTGTATCTTGAGCGACTTATTCAAGAAAAACGCAGCGCTTAGTTCTGGTGCCAATCGGAAAGTATTACCACCGTAATCAAACCTTGAACCAGCATTTGTATTATCGTCAAACTCAGCATTTAATAAACCTAAGTTTGCACCTACCCTTAAACTATCATCAAACACGTAATCGACAGTAGATTCAAAGCCAAACATATTAGAATCACCTACAGTCACCGTTTGACTTTCTAATGTTTGGTTATCAGTAAAGCTTTGTTGAAAGTTTTGATAGGTGTAAGCGAACAAAGCAGCAGTGAACGATAAGTTTTTAGCATAATACTTCAGCCCAATATCGTAACTATCTACGGTTTCAGCTTCGACAATAGAATTTTCTCCAAAAGCATTGGCGTCTACCACTGGTGAACGCCGACCTTCAGCATAATTAAAGTAAATTGACATATTATCTGAATAGTTATAATTCAAAGATACTCGGGGTAGCGTTGCTGTAAAATCCTCTTCAGCAGATGCACTAAATGTGTTGAAAAACGTGTCTTTCGAAAATCGTGTTTCATCTATATAGCGCACACCTGCCGTAACAGCTAAGTTGTCAGTTAAACTGTAGGTGCCTTCGATAACAAAAGAGTGAATATCCAAATTACCTTCAAAAACAAATGGCCCATTGATGGTGGTCACTGAAGTTGATGGATCACTTATAGGCGTTCCGTCTGCATTAAATAATGAAGCAATCAATAACTGCCTCACTGCAGCAGTTTCTTCTATTGTCGCGTCAGTGCGTACATCATTGACTAAAGAAACATTGGGAAATTGCACCGTAAGTTCAGCTAGCTTGGTATCAAGGGCACCGCGTAAAATGGGGTCAACCAGCTGCACAAAGGGAAGAATTGATTCGTCTTTGGTAGAAGAAAAGCCAATAAAACCTACAAAAGGTCCATCTGGGGAATATACCAAACGAGCACCGAATCCAGATAAATCAGCATTGTTCTCAAAAAATGCATCTTGAATGCGTAACCCAGTACCATCTGCATCAAAATACTCCTCTACTTCTACATTTTTAACATAACCATTGGCGGTTAACGTTAAACTGTCACTGAGATAATGAGTCACTGCGACATCATAAGATTGTAATTCTCGATCAATACCAATCAAAGAGCCGAAGCCGAGCTCTGCTGCAGAAAAAGGGCTAGTGTTTCCATTAAGTGGAGCAATTGAACCACTTTTGAAAGATATGCCAGGCTGATCATTATTTTCTATAGAAACACGTAGTACAACATTACTATGTTCGAAGTCAGCTCTTAAGGTAGCTCTGAGTGCCTCAACAGACACTCCATTTAAATCCCCTCCGGCACATGGCTGAGACACACCATTTTGATCAGTAATAAAGCCTGAAGGGTTATATGAGTCAGGTCCACATCCTTGGTTTTCGATAATGCCATCTTGCTCGCGGTACATCGTAGCTAAGCGAAATGCCAGAACATCATTAATTGGAGTGTTGAGCATACCGCGAAATTCCAGCGCTCCTTCTGTATTAGTAGCGAGTCTTATACTTGCTGCAAACTCATCAGAAGGAAGGGCAGAAATAATACTAACAGCGCCGTTTGCAGCCGCCGCGCCAAATAATGTCGGCTGGGCACCTTTAAGGACTTCAATACGCTCAATATCATACAGACCTACACTTGCTACTGTTTTTTTACTAACATCAATACCATCTTGATAAACAGAAATACGCGGCGTTGAAGTAACACTGGCTGAGTCGTCTGTAATCCCTCTTATATTGAATGATGGCAAGCTCACACCTTGCTCTTGGATCACCACATTAGGTAAAAAACGCGATAAATCGTCTAGTTCAGTAGTGTTGGTGCGATCTAAGAACTCTCCCTGGATAACATCCATAGTGATAGGCACGTCCAGAATAAACTGTTCGCGCTGTTGCGCTGTAACGGTGATTTTTTCAATACCGCTTTCTTTACTCTCAGCGTTAACTGCATGCGTAATTAATATACCCATGGCACTTAAGCTAAATACTAATATCGGCAACTTACTCATAAAAACCCTTTCAAATTATTAGATAAATAGAATCAGACGTCATTCTGACTTTTTCGCTGAAAGCCGCCTACTACGGCAAGGGATAATGAGTTAGTTTTGTGTCATTAATATTGCACAGAAATTAAGTTTTTAAGAAAAGTCAATTACGATTAAAGTCAGCTTCAAAAAGGTGCTAAGAAGGTATAAGGAAAGTGTTAGAAAGGAGTTAGGAAAATATTCAGGGCGCTTGCTGGTTAAGCAAAGTCGTTAGATAGGGATATTTGGATAGCTAAAGCTTAACTTTTGTATCAGACAAGGTGATACACACTACTTGCTGTTATCAAGTGGGTGATGAGGGTTTAAAGATGCATTTTGATAAATGCAGCACTGCGCTCAATAGCCTTGTGTAGATTTGCTTCTAAATTGTGGCCAGACGCCTTGCGTGGTTTAAAACTATGATCACCATCAGCTAAATAATTGACTTGGATCTGCTTAGACAAATTAAAGGTAGCAATCTCTTCGCGCTTGCCAAAGGTGTCCCTTTCACCTTGCAGTATCAACACTGGTTTATTAATACTTAATAAATGTTCAGTGCGTAATTTATCAGGCTTGCCTAGAGGATGGAACGGGTACCCCATACATATACAGCCCAATGCGGCTGACTCTTGCAACAACATGCTTGCTATTCTGCCACCCATTGACTTACCGCCAATAAAAATAGGCAAACTATTTTTGATTGCACTATTATCCATTGCACTATTTTCGATTGCACTAATCTCGCTGAGTAAAACTTTAAAATATGCCAGTAATTTATCAGCTCTGTCTGGTGGTCGTCTCTTTTCTTGCTCTTCAGCTAATTGCATGTAAGCAAAGTTAAAGCGCAGCACATTAATGTTATGCTTGGCTATGCCTTGTGCTATTAACTGCATAAATGCACTATTTTGTCCTGCACCTGCGCCATGTGCGAAAACCAAAGTTGCAACAGGTTTTTTAGCTGTATTAACTAAAGTCTTGATCATCTTGTTCTTCCTTTACTTGTGCCAATAACCATTCTCGAAAGGCAGTGATTTTGCCCAAGTCAGCTTGAGACTGATGGCAAACTAAATAATAAGCGCTTTTAGTGATTAGCTTTTCTTCAAAAGGACATATTAAACGCCCCGCTTCTATTTCTGTTCTAGCTAAAAAACTGTAGCCTAAAGCAATACCTTGTCCTAAAGCTGCCACCTGCTGAACTAACAAAGAATGACTGAAAATAGGGCCGTGATTCACATTCACACCTAACACGTTAAAATGTCGTATCCATTCCTGCCAGGAATCTCTAGATGAATCGTGCAGCAATGTATGTTGCCTAAGATCATCTAACTTCACTAAGGGTTTATCACCTTGAAATAACAAAGGAGAGCACATAGGAGTAAGGTATTCAGTATGCAATTTATCGGCAGTTAAACCAGACCATTTACCTTTACCAAAGTAAATTGCCACATCTACATCGTCAGTTAAAAACCCCTCATCTCCATCTACCGCTTTTATTCGTAGGTCAATATCTGGATTCAACTGACTAAACTTGCTGATCCTCGGTACTAACCACTGAATTGCAAAGCTAGTTTGCAGCGCAACAGTGATCGCGCCTTTTCCACCTTTTGCCACTAGACGCTCTGTTGCGTCATTAAGAGATTTAAAAACCTCTCTCAAGTCCGAATAATAACTTTGTCCTTCTTCAGTTAAAAACAGCGCACGATTTTTACGTACAAAAAGTTTCATCGATAAAAACTCTTCCAATGCTTTTATTTGATGGCTGACTGCAGCTTGAGTAACAAAGAGTTCATCTGCTGCGCGTGTAAAACTGAGATGCCTAGCAGCCACTTCAAAGGCTTTAAGGGAGTTAAGAGGAGGTAATCTGCGGTGCATGGCTGAGTTGTCAACTGATAGTTTATCCAATACCATTAAAGCATTAGTTTTTCTAATGTACAAGTACACAAAATGTCGTTTTATTAGGCTTACACCTAGGTATACAATTCGCCTCGTGGTAAATATTTGTTGTTTTAAAACAACAGATAAGGATCACAAAATAAAAATTTAAACAGAAAAACACTTATTATTTTACATTACTAAACTAAAGGTTAACAAAATGAAAACATCTTATACAATAATGGCTATTTTAGCCTCAGTACTGTTTAGTCAAGCTGCAACAGCAAAACTTGGCGCTACTCGCTCTACACTTCAATTTGAAAATACAATGGGAATAAATATTGAGACTGAAATAGTTAACAATATCAACTTGATGCTGGAAAATATTCAATCACACAATACTCAAGCAGATGTCGTTAAACAGTTTGACATTGAGACACTTGAATCACAGGCAAACGTACTGGTAAGAAGTGTTGGTGAAAATTTACCAGAGTTTAAATTTAAAGTCATTATCGCAGAATAAATTGTTTTAAGGGCTTATCTGCCTGTTAGTATCTATTGTTATCCATAAGTAAGTTATCGCTGTGCGGAGGCCGCCGTAAAAGGTCTTAAGAGCCTAGTACAGCAGACTTACAGCAGAATTTTGACCCGTTTCAGTTAGTTTCACTTACACATCAACTGCTCAGTCAGCGCTTGTATCTAACGCTGAAAATCCTTTTATTAACTCATCTAGTGCCTTCATTTGTTGTAAATACGGTTCTAATTTATCCAAAGCTAACGCGCAAGGTCCATCACACTTAGCTTGATTAGGGTTAGGATGAGCTTCAATAAACAATCCTGCCAAACCTAACGCTAAACCGCTTCTGGCGAGCTGTGCTGCTTGAGCACGTCGACCGTCTGCTGAATCAGTCCGTCCACCAGGTTTTTGCAAAGCGTGAGTTGCATCAAAAATTACCGGCGCATAAGATTTCATTTCATCCATCGCCAACATGTCCACCACTAAATTGTTATAACCATAGCAAGAGCCTCGTTCACACAATATAATTTTGTTATTACCAGCTTCAGCGAACTTTGTGATGATATGACGCATTTCGTGCGCAGCTAAAAATTGGGGCTTTTTCACGTTGATAATGGCGTTTGTTTTTGCCATGGCTATCACTAGATCAGTTTGCCGCGCTAAAAATGCGGGTAACTGTATAACATCCACTACTTCGGCTACAGGTGCAGCTTGGTGAACTTCATGAACATCTGTTATTAAAGGTACATCGAAAGTATTTTTAATTTCTTCAAATATTTTTAGCCCTTGTTCCATTCCTGGACCACGGTAAGAATTAATTGAAGAACGGTTGGCCTTGTCAAATGATGCTTTGAACACGTAAGGAATACCCAGTTTATGGGTTACCTCTTTGTAATGCTCAGCAATACGCATTGCCATATCACGAGATTCCAGCACATTCATACCGCCAAAAAGTACGAAAGGTTGATCATTAGCCACTTCAATGTCACCAATGGCGAGTGTTTGTAAGTTTTTCATGTCTTGAGTAGTTTGCATGTAAGATCTTAATATTTTAAAAATTATATCGCTTAACAGCATACCAAGCGAAGTCAATTCTGGGTATCTGAAAAGTAACAGTCGTGATTAATATTGTTATAGCGTTTGATTAATGGACGGTTCGCGTTTAACTGGGTATTGACCCAACTGATGTTTCGGGTACTTATATTTCTGGAAAAGTAGCGATTCCAATAAATAACCCGTAAAATAATGAACTCGAATTTCGCGACTTGATTGAGATTTTAGTTATTTTAAGTTGCAGCACCAAATGATTTCCAGAGGTAAGTACAGTCCGCTATGACAAAAAAGCTATTTATTAAAACCTGGGGTTGCCAAATGAACGAGTATGACTCGGATAAAATGGCCGACCTATTAAACTCGACTCATGGCTATCAAGCCACAGACACAGCTGAAGATGCGGATATCATACTGCTTAACACTTGCTCAATTCGTGAGAAAGCTCAGGAAAAAGTATTTCATCAGTTAGGTCGTTGGAAAAACCTAAAGAAACACAAGCCTGATTTGATTATCGGTGTAGGTGGATGTGTAGCATCGCAAGAAGGTAAAACTATTCGTAAGCGTGCGCCTTTTGTAGATCTTGTTTTTGGTCCACAGACTTTACATCGCCTACCGGAGATGATTAATCAAATTAAAGGCGGCAGCAAATCAGTTATTGACATTAGCTTTCCAGAAATTGAGAAGTTTGACCGTTTACCAGAGCCTAAAGCAAACGGTCCGAGTGCGTTTGTATCAATTATGGAAGGCTGTTCCAAGTACTGTACTTTTTGTGTAGTGCCTTACACCCGAGGTGAAGAAGTCAGCCGTCCAGTTGATGACGTGTTGCTAGAAATTGCGCAGTTAGCCGAACAAGGTGTGCGTGAAGTTAACATGTTAGGCCAAAATGTAAACGCATTCAGAGGACCAAACTTTGATGGTAGTATTTGTACCTTTGCCGAATTATTAGAGTTAGTTGCATCTATCAATGGTATTGATCGGATCCGTTATACTACCTCGCACCCGGTGGAATTCACCGATGATATTATCGATGCTTATGCACAGATCCCCGAGCTAGTTGACCATTTACATCTCCCTGTTCAATCAGGTGCCGATCGTATTTTAAATTTAATGAAGCGTGGTCACACCGCGATTGAGTATAAATCTAAAATTAGAAGGCTTAAAAAGATCCGTCCTAACCTAAGCATGTCGTCTGATTTTATTATTGGTTTTCCTGGCGAAACTGACGCTGATTTCGAAGCTACGATGAACTTAATTCAAGCCATGGATTTTGATTTGAGCTTTAGCTTTATTTATAGCGCTCGTCCTGGCACACCCGCTGCTGATTTACCCGACGATGTAACTGAAGAAACTAAAAAGCAGCGTTTAAGTTTATTGCAGCAACGTATCACACAGCAAGCGTTACGTATTGCCCGTAACATGGTGGACACCGAACAACGTATTTTGGTAGAAGGTCCAAGTAAAAAAAATCCAATGGAGTTATCTGGACGTACAGAAAACAATCGTGTGGTGAACTTTGAAGGTACACCCAAAATGATTGGCCATTTTGTTGATGTTAAAATAACAGATGTGTTTGCTAATTCGTTGAGAGGTCATGTGATCAGAACTGAAGAGCAGATGGACTTACGTAACGAACTTGCGCCACACACTATTTTAGCTAAAAATCCAAATAAAGTTGACGACTTAGGTGTCGGTCAAGTTGCCGTCGTTTAGAAATAATCCCAGCAAACCTATAAGTAAAGAGACTAAACATTTGAGTAATCTTGTAAGCAGTGAAATTGTATTAGAGCCTTCAGATAACAAACGTTTATCCAGCTTGTGCGGGCCATTGGATGACAATATCAAACAAATTGAGCGCCGTTTAGGTGTAGAAATTACTTACCGCAATAACGAATTTAAAGTGATGGGCCAATCACAACAATCTAGTGGTGCAGCACAACTACTCAAATTACTGTACATGGAAACTCAGCCAATTCGCGGCGAGATCCCAGATATTGAGCCCAATACAGTACATTTAGCGATCCAAGAAGCAAAATGTTTGGAACGAGCCGAAGCTGGCCAATATGGTAAAGAAGTACATATCAAAACCAAACGTGGGGTCATTAAACCGCGTAACCCTAACCAATCACAATATGTGAGTAATATCATTAGTCACGATATTAGTTTTGGCGTGGGCCCTGCTGGTACGGGTAAAACTTATTTAGCGGTTGCTTGTGCGGTAGAAGCGTTAGAGCGTCAAGAAGTTCGCCGTATATTGTTGACTCGCCCTGCAGTAGAAGCGGGTGAAAAATTAGGTTTTTTACCAGGAGACCTATCTCAAAAAGTTGACCCTTATCTTCGCCCTTTATACGATGCCTTATTTGAAATGTTAGGGTTTGAAAAAGTTGAAAAACTAATTGAACGCAGTGTGATTGAAGTGGCGCCTTTGGCTTATATGCGTGGTCGTACCCTAAATGATGCTTTTATTATTTTGGACGAAGGGCAAAACACCACAGTAGAGCAAATGAAGATGTTCTTAACCCGTATTGGCTTCAATTCTCAAGCGGTGATCACTGGGGATATTACCCAAGTAGACTTACCTCGTGGTGTACGTTCAGGTTTACGCCACAGCATAGAAGTATTGAAGGATGTCAATGACATTTCATTTAACTTTTTCAGTGCCAACGATGTGGTACGTCATCCAGTTGTAGGACGTATCGTTATGGCTTATGAAGAATATGAAGGCAAACAAGAAAAAGAACGGCTAGAAAAAAAGGCACAGCAAGAAGCGCTTATCAGTGAAGCACTTATCAATAACGCCGTTGCCAAAAATGCGATTACCAAAAACGCCGTTGTTGAAGATGCCGTTGCTAAAAACGCCGTTGCTGAAGACGCATCTACTAAGGACGCGGTCGCTAAGGACGCTGTTGCTGAAGACGCTGTCGCTAAGAAAGATGAGAATCCTGCAAAGTGAAAAACTAGTGAGCGTTATTTTAGACTTACAACTTGCCAGTGACTGTGCGGATATTCCCAAGCAAGCTGATATTAAATTATGGCTAGACACCTTATTGTCTTATCAGCAGCTGACTGATAAAGAAATCACAGTGCGTATTGTTGATAATGCAGAAATTCAGCAGTTGAACCAACAGTATCGTGGTAAAGATGCCGCCACTAACGTGTTGTCCTTCCCTTTTGAGATGCCTGAGATGGCGTTGCCAGAAGGGTTTGAGATGGATGAAGCAATATCTAATTTTTTAGGGGACATTGTAATTAGTGCACCTGTTGTCAAGCAAGAATCGAAACAACAAAACAAACGGCTTAAACACCACTGGGCCCATATGTTGATACATGGAACCTTGCATTTGCTTGGCTATGATCACATTGAAGAACAAGAAGCTGAAGAAATGGAAAGTATTGAAATAGCTATATTACAAAAATTAGCCATTGACGATCCCTACCATAATCATTAATGATGCATGCTGCATAATTGTAATGCACTAAAATTTTACTAAAACTAACCTAATTAACGAGACCATGAGCGAAGATACCCCCCCATCTACTAGCGGTTCTGCCAACAAAGGCTGGATTGAGAAAATAGTCCAGTCCTTTACGGGAGAGCCGAAAAATAAAGAAGAGTTGTTTGAAGTTATTACAGACGCCGAACAACGAGAAGTCATTAACCCTGAAACCAGAGCAATGATTGAGGGGGTAATGGCAGTCAGTGAGATGCGTGTGAGGGAGATAATGATCCCAAGAGCGCAAATGCGTACCATCGATATTGAACAAACTGTTGAGCAATTTTTACCTATTCTTCTTGACTCCGCCCACTCCCGCTTTCCTGTTATTAACGAAGACAAAGACCATATTGAAGGAATATTGTTAGCTAAAGACTTGCTTAAGTATGCCTTTATGCCTGAAAAAAAGTTTGAGTTAAAAAATATTCTGCGTCCAGCTGTAATCGTACCTGAAAGTAAGCGGGTAGATGTATTGCTCAAAGAGTTTCAGCAAAAGCGTTATCATATGGCCATAGTCGTAGATGAATACGGTGGTGTATCAGGTTTAGTGACTATTGAAGATATTCTCGAACTGATAGTCGGTGAAATTGAAGACGAACATGATGTAGAAGAAAATGAAAATGATGGTATTCGCCCACTGAATAAAAATACATTTTCGGTTAAAGCGCTCACTTCTTTGGAAGATTTTAATAAATTTTTTGCTACTAAATTTAATGAAGAAGAAGCAGACACTATTGGTGGCATTGTTTTGAAAGCTTTTGGGCATATGCCAGAACGTGATGAAAAAGTGACTGTCAATAATATTAGATTTAAAGTAACCAACTCAGATAAAAGACGTTTATTGCAATTAAAAGTCACCTTGCCAGAAAAGGAAGAATAGCACTGAGCATTTCAAAAAGAGTGAGCGACATGTCGTTCTCTCTAAAATTGTTGTTATGTAGTTTATGTGGTGCGTCACTGACATTAGCCTACGCGCCATTTTCATTCTGGTTTATCACCTTTATAAGCTTGACTGGCTTTATTTATTTACTCAGCCACTCCTTACCAAAACAAAGTTTTAAACTTGGATTGGCCTTTGGTTTAGGATGGTTTGGTGTAGGTATAAGCTGGGTACATGTGAGCATCGCTGATTTTGGTGGTATTCCCTTGATTGGCTCCATCACTTTGATGGTGTTATTAAGCGCATATTTAGCTTTATTTCCTGCTTTGAGTTGTTATCTACTCACAAAATTTTTTAATCCTACATTATGGCCTATGGCGCTGCCTTTTATTTGGCTAGCTGTGGAGTGGCTGAGAAGTTGCCTACTAACCGGTTTTCCTTGGCTTTCTTTAGGCTATAGCCAAATACAAAGCCCACTGGCAGGGTGGTTTCCTGTTGTTGGCGAGTTTGGTGTTTCAGGTTTAATTGTATTGATTTGCACTGTGGTAGTTATAGGCCTAGCTGATAATAGGTGGTTACCTAGTGTCATGATTGTCACAGTGATAGCGGTATCAGGCTTAGCGTTAAACCAGTATCCATGGTCTAGGCCAACAGGCGAGAGCGTACGCATTGCCATGGTACAAGGCAATATCGAACAAGCTTTGCGCTGGGCTCCAGAACAAGACCAGCCAACGATGAACAAATACAAAAGCATGACAGCTGAGCATTGGAATAATGATGTCATTATCTGGCCAGAAGCAGCTATTCCTAAATTAGAGCCCGTAGCTACCGACTATTTAAGTGAGATAGATCACTTAGCGGCACAAACAAACACAGGGCTAATTACTGGTATTGTTAACTACAATTTTGAAACGCGACAAGCCTACAACAGCTTAATCGGGTTAGGTCAAAAGTATAAAAGCGTGACAGATGAGAGCAAGCCTTCTCACGGTCGCGGTCATTATCGTTACTTGCACGCCAATCGATTTTCCAAACATCATTTACTGCCAATTGGTGAGTTTATTCCCTTTGAAAATTGGATACGTGGTTTAGCACCTATATTTGATTTACCTATGTCATCCTTTAGTCGTGGTGATTATCAGCAGCCTAATTTAGAGGTGAAAGGCTATCACCTTGCCCCAGCCATTTGTTTCGAAATCGCTTTTCCTAAGCAGATATCTGCCAACCTATATTACAACACTGATTTTATTATTACTGTTAGCAACGATGCCTGGTTTGGTGGTTCTCATGGCCCTGCCCAGCACTTAGAAATAGCTCAAGCGCGAGCTAAAGAGTTTGGCTTACCTGTGTTGCGCGCCACTAATAACGGTATCTCAGCGTTTATCGATCATCAAGGACAGATCCAAAGTAGGTTGCCACAATTTAAAGCGGCGGTTCTAAGTGATGTTATACAACAAGTTCAGGGGTACACGCCTTACCGCTTATTTGGTAATGTGCCAGCATGGTGCTTATCTTTACTGATGTTTGCTTTTGCTTGCTGGAATAAAAAACAACCAAAGGATAACGAGCCTAATGTCCATTAAAACCCGCGATACTAATTTTATAATTCGCCCCGCGACCAGCGAAGACACAGCACTTATCCTTAAATTTATTCGGGAGCTGGCTGAGTACGAAAAACTATTACATGAGGTTGTCGTCGATGAGGCCACACTGCAGCAAAGCCTGTTTGGCAAAATACCCCATGCCAAAGTGGTGATAGGCGAATACAACGGTAAACCAGTATCATTTGCACTGTACTTCCATAATTTTTCTACTTTTTTAGGCCGACCTGGCCTCTATTTAGAAGACTTATACGTGCAGCCTGATATGCGTAGCAAAGGGTTGGGCAAGATACTATTGGGTTATTTAGCCTCTCTTGCCATACAGCTAAACTGTGGACGCTTAGAGTGGTGGGTGTTGGATTGGAATAAACCGGCCATCGATTTCTACCAATCTTTAGGCGCACAATCTATGGATGAATGGACAGTAAATCGCGTCACGGGTCAGGCGTTAGATAAGTTAGCTGAGCAACTATAATCACGCACGGTTTATGCCATAAAACATTCACTATCTGAGAGCTTAACATCTGCAAAGACCAATGATTTAAGCGACTCATATCACAACGTCCGCATCGCAACTTTCGCATCCCAACATAGTAGTAAATTTACTTTAACCCGCACCCTGCCCCTCTGGTTTGGTACCCATAATCAACACTTTGAGCTTTTCAATGGGTGTTAACACTATTACATTGCCTGCAAGCACCAAAACAAAACCAATCACAGTACTGGTTTGCCATTCAAACCCTTCGAACATCATACTCAGTGTCACCGCTACTACCGGAAATAACACCACAGAATAACTAGCTTTTTCAGGGCCTATGTCTTTTAATAATACAAAGTAACAAGCAAAAGCGATGACTGTACCAAATATACTCAAATACAACAGTGATGCGATATAAGGAAACCGAGTATCTAAACTGAACTGCGTGCCACTTAACAAAGTAAATACCAAAAGAAATAAGCTACCGTATAACATACCCCATGCATTACCCTGCATAATACCAATATTGTTTCTTGAATTGCGTACACTGGTCATATTACCAAATGAAGCGACAAAGGTGCCACCTAGCGCGAGACCTAAACCAATGATTGCTTCGCTGGCAAAGTCTAAGGTTTTAACGTCTTGCCAAAATAATCCTATAATGCCCGCTAGACCCAAAGTGGCGCCAATAAAAATACGTGGAGCGATAGGTTTACCAAAAAATATTCGAGTATTAATGATGTTCATGATCAATAAAGTAGAAAACGCTATGGAGGTCATAGCTGAAGTTAAGTAATCTTGTGCCCAATATAAAACTAAATAATTAAAGCCGAAGTTACAGCAAGCTAATGTCATGAAAAATACATGATTTTTGAAACAAAACTGCATAGGTAACTTTTTTATTAAGCAATATGCCCACATTAATAATGCAGCAATTGAAAAACGGTACACTAAAGATACTTCTGGTGCTACAACACCTAACTGATATTCGATAGCAAGCCATGTAGAGCCCCATATCAGTACTGTTAAAATATATAAAACTGTACTTCTCATTATGTACAACGTTCCCTCTAAAAACTTGAACACTAGTTTACAATGCCTAGTGATGCCCCAACAAACAGTTTCTTGCATTCAATCTCGAAGTGTATAAATAATTTATGGCTTTTGAAGTTATATCTAGTGGTTGTTCTGGGTTGGTCGTTGAAGGTTCTCGTACTGGGTACAGCTATGACTTAAACACGCCTATTGCAGCGTTTATTGTATGAATGTCTTGGCTAGTATGTCGGCTAGTGGGCATTTTGACTTATTTGATAGTCAAATATCTAAGCTAACTAAGTCTGCTAATAACAAGTTCAAAATAGTTAACTGGTAGCGCAATTAACAGACGGTTTGTTGGGTGCGATACCGCCTTGGAGTTCGCTTTTATTTGTTTATTTGTTTGTGACATAAAAAATAATTTATTCTTTATTCTTTATTCTTTATTCTTTATTCTTATTGATACTAAAAGAATCGTATTCATCACTTGATTTGAAGTGAGTGAGGATCTCTATAGCACTGCTTAAGATAGTGGCTAATTTTTGCACTGTGTCAGGGTTCATGTGTTTGTTATCTAGTTGCATTAAGGTGACATACCCTTCAAGTATCATTAATTTATTTGATAAATCATGCGTCATTGTTTGAACTGAGCTTTTCTCAATCATTAAATATACTCTGTGTTGTGTTACTTTAGTTTGTGGCTAAACAAATTTTTTCTACTGGGTTACATCAGCATTGTTTGGCTACTTTAATTGGACTTTCTGTCCACTGGATTAATTTAACGCAAGTCAGTTGTGATGGATAGCTATCTAAAATTATGGAGAGAAAATTATGAGTTTTAATTAGCAACTTAGCTTTTAAAATTTTTCTTTGTCGTGTGATATTAAAGTGGAATAACGATATGATTTTCATAAGCGCCAGTAACTCAGGTATATTTTTGACTAGCAGTATTTCATTTTTTCCTGAACTCATGATTTTGTCCTCCAACATCACTACCGTACTTAAATAGAGATCGTTAGACTACTTTAGATGATTTTTTCAAGCAGTAAATAGGTACTTTTACTACTTTTCATGGGTTATTAACAATAATGATGCGCTAACTAAGCAATAGACTCATGCGGCGATACATTAAACAGCAAACTAAAAGAAGAGCCTTTACCTACCTCTGTATCAATTAAGCAATAACCCGTACTTCTTTTTAAAAAACCGTAAACCATGCTTAAACCTAAACCCTTAGTAGACTTAGTCTTTTGGGTGGTGAAAAAAGGAGTGAAAATTAAAGGTAGATTAGCCGTGGTGATACCAGTTCCTGTATCTATTACAGTTAATTTTACATATTTTTTAGGCTCTATTAATTGCTCAAATATGTCTTTTTGCTGCGGTATAAACATCTTATGTATTTCAATGACTATTGTTGGTTTTATTGTTAGTTCTACTGTTGGTTTTGCTGTTAGTTTTTGGGACATTGCTTGCGCGGCATTAAAAACCAAATTGCGAATAGCTCCTTGAAGCATTGTTTGCTCGACACAAATATTACAAGGTTGCTTACAAAGTACTATTTTCAAAACAAGAGATAAACCAATTTTGGTTTGAAGCTCATTGGTCATAGATGATAGACAATCATTTAAGTTAAGCTCTTTATTGCTTGATGTACTTTTTTGAGCAAACGCCATTAAACCTTGCGTTAAATGTGTACCCTTATCAACAGCGCGTGATATTGATTGCAGTAGAGGATACGAATGTGAGGAAGTATCAATATTTTCAAGCAGTAAATCATTATTACCCATAACGATAGCTAAAATATTATTAAAATCATGGGCTGTTTGACCTGCTATTTTTTCAATAACGCGCATCATATCTTGCTGATTCAACTGTTGGTTTAAATGTTGGTCATGCTCGATTGATTGCTTTTTTTTTACTAATTCAGCTTGCCAGATCCAGAATTTAGTCCCTTGTTGTACTGGGTAAATTTCAAATTGAATATGTACAGGATCATTTTGAATATTTTTAATGGAAATTCGTTGTCGAACAGCTGATCTACTTTTGAAAGCAGCAGTTAAACTATCAAGCTGAGCGACCGGTGCGTTGAGCCATTGTGCGCATAAGCTGTTGATCATGTATTTTTGTTGCAAACCGGTAATCCATTCAAAAGAGGGATTGACCCCTAAGATGCGTGCATCAATAAAACTAGTTCCACCATCAGTTATCATGACAATATCACTACTTTTTGGCATAAATGTATTGAATAAAAAATACTCTAACTGTCTATCAACATTAGTTGAATTTTTATTCATTTGACCACCATGATTTTATAACTTTGAGTATTGGAACCTGAACGCAGACGCAGACGCAAACGCAGACTTGAGCCTAAACAAAAGAGCTTAGAAAGTATGCGAGTTCAAAATCAATCTAGGCTCATATCAGCTAGCAACACTAACTGCGCCAATAACGCCACTGATTTTATCTCAAGTTTATTAAAAATGCTGGCTCTGTGCGCTTCCGCGGTACGTTTACTGATAAAGAGTTTATCTGCGACATCTAAAGCAGTACTCCCGTTAGCGATAAGTTTTGCTATTTCAAATTCTCTAACTGACAGTTTTTCGAGTAGAGCATAGGCTTCTTGGCATTGCTCATGATGTTTGTCTGTTTCTTTAAAAGTCAGCATGGCACTTTGCACTTTTTCAAGCAGCACGTGATTGGGTACAGGTTTTTGTAATAACGTATATGCCCCATCAGTCATCGCCATTACAGCAGTTTGGACGTTTACTTTACCGGTATAAATAACGATAGGTATTTTGATATTTCTATCTTTAAGCAATTCTTGGAACTCTAGCCCCCCCACTTCTGGCATGTGCAAGTCTAGAACGATACAGCTGTCTCTGTCGCTTAAGTTGTGCCCCAAAGCAGCAGTCGCAGTAGCGAACGATTTCACTGTGTAACCAGCAAATCTGAATATATTTTTCGAGGGTTAAGCGAACATCATATTCATCATCAATAATATAGATAAAGCCTTTATTCATAACCCTCTACCCTTTCACCCGATCACTAAAGCATTACACTGTTTTGCTTAAAGAAAATAAGTTAGATTTTAAAACATCTTGCATTTAATTTACTTAATTCGCTCAGTTCACTCAATTTAGCCAATTCATCATTTGCTCAGTAATAAAGTCTGTAGTGTTGATTTTATTTATACAAAACACCATTAACAGCTACCTAATACAGCTACCCAGCTATGTTAGTAAAACTCAAAAACGTAATGAAAACAACAGCCCCAAGACTTAGTCTATCGTTTAAGTCCACTCAACCTGCACCTGCACCTAAATAAGTAAAAGATGAAATAAAAATTTCACCTATATTTAATGAGGACAGCGGTGAGATAGCGATACCTAACAGACAACATAAATCGAGACATGACCTAAGCAGTTAGCTGCCTTAAAGTTATTTATTCAATTTTTAGCACACATCTACTATTGCATGTAAACATCGGGACAAATACAAGCAATAGCGCTACAAAGACAAATGGTACTACGAAAACAAACAACGCTATGAAAACAGTACTCCAGAAGTATTTATTCCCTCACCCTCATGTTAGTAGCACATTCTACACTTTTAATGGTAGGCAAGAGAAAAATATGCGTAAGAACATTTTAATTACTAATGATTTATCATCTTTTAGGTGAATAGTTAAAGTAACTTTAACTATTCACCTAAAAGCGTTCATACAAGCATTGATATAAACAAGCGGTTCTAATTTATTGTCATAAGCCTCAACATGCTGTATTTCGACAGTATTACTTTAATCAATTAATCAATAACTTACCCACTCAACCTGCTTTTTTTGTCGTTACTGTCACTAGAGTAGCCACAAAACTATCAACATCAACATCAACATCGATTATGACATTGAAACGTCTACTCGTTAGCGAATAGCAGGTGAAGTAAGTAAGTAATTATTTATTTGAACGTTTATAAGATAATTTTTTTGTAGATAATAAATTGGCATTAATTGATACAAGCTGCACGCTCCTGTGCTGTTAAGTTAGTGTTACACAAACGTAAATATAAGGTCATTCTATGCACTTTGATTATATTATCATTGGTGCGGGTTCAGCCGGATGCGTATTAGCTGCTCGCTTATCACAAAACCCTGATAATTCGGTATGTTTGCTCGAAGCAGGCGGCCCAGATAACAGTGTTTTTATTCATGCTCCTATAGGTGTAGCCGCCATGCTGCCCACTAAAATCAACAATTGGGCCTTTAAAACTATCCCTCAAAAAGGCCTAAACGGGCGGCAAGGTTATCAGCCCAGAGGAAAAATATTGGGGGGAAGTTCATCAACTAACGCCATGTTATATGTGCGTGGAAACAAGTGGGATTACGACACTTGGGCGTCTTTAGGCAACGAGGGCTGGGCATATAAAGATGTGTTGCCTTATTTTAAAAAATCAGAGGGTAATGAAGTTCATTCTGGCGAATTTCATAACGCTGACGGTCCTTTAGGTGTTTCTGATCCTACCGATGCCAGCGATTTAAATAATATGTTTTTTAGTGCGTGTGAAGAAAATGGCATTCCATTTGTAAATGACTTTAATGGTGCTGAGCAAGAGGGTGCATTTTTCTATCAACGAACCGTTAAAAATGGTGAACGTTGCAGTGCAGCCAAAGCCTTTTTAACCCCTAATTTATCTAGACCTAATCTGACTGTTATCACTCATGCTGTGACAGAAAAAATTCTATTTGAAGATAAAAAAGCAGTAGGGGTACGCTATAAAAAAGATAACCAGTCTGTGGAAATTAAATCGACCAAGGAAGTGATCCTCAGTGCGGGTGCGTTTGGCTCTCCTCAAGTATTAATGTTATCTGGAGTGGGTGCTAAACAACATTTATCAGATAAAGGCATCACCACTGTTCATGAATTAGCTGGCGTTGGGCAAAACTTGCAAGATCATATTGATTATGTGCAAACCTACAAAGTATCCAGCAAAGCAGATACATTTGGTGTGTCTTTAAGCGGCGGGTTGAGGATCATTAAATCTATGTTGCAATGGAAAAAAACCAGAACAGGCAAGATCACCAGTACTTTGGCTGAGTCAGGCGCGTTTTTCCACACTAAAGAAGGCTTGAGTGCACCCGATGCACAATTTGTATTTGTGCCAGGAATTGTTGACGACCATGCTCGAAAAATAAATATGGGCCATGGGTACAGTTGTCATATTACTGTTTGTCGCCCTGAAAGCCGCGGTGAAGTAAAACTAAAGAGCACAGATCCCACGGATACATTACTTATCGATCCTAATTTTTTAGGTGACGAAAAAGACATGCAAACGATTATGGCCGGTGCACAGAAAATGCAAAAGGTGTTAGAAGCCGATGCATTTAGCGAGATACGAAAAAATATGCTGTATGTGGTCGAAAAAGGTAATACACAGCAGTTAGAGCAAGACATACGTAACCGAGCAGACACCCAATATCATCCAGTGGGAACCTGTAAAATGGGACTTGCTACAGATAGCTTGGCAGTGGTTGACCCTCAACTTAGAGTTCATGGCATGCAGGGATTAAGAGTAGTCGATGCTTCTATTATGCCTAACTTGGTCAGTGGCAACACTAATGCACCTACTATTATGATTGCTGAAAAAGCAGCAGATATGATTCTAGCAGCCAATGCCTAAGCTGTAGGCTTAAAATAATGAGCTTACAGTAATAGTATTAAACCAATAAATAGTATTAAACCAATAATGCATAAAAAAAGCGAAGGTCAATAAGACCTTCGCTTTTTTTAACTGAGTTAATCTCGAATAATATTTATTTGCGCATTTATTATTTACGTATTTATCTGCGTAGCTCTCTGCGTAATAATTTACCTACTGATGACTTAGGCAGTTCCGTCATAAATACTATTTTTTTAGGTATTTTATAGGCTGTTAACAACACTTTGCAATGCGCTAAAATATCACTTTCAGACACCTCGGACTTAACAGTGATATAAGCACATACTTTTTCACCTGTTTTTTCATCTAGCTCACCGATAACTGCAGCTTCTAGTATTGCATCATGTTGTGAAAGTACGTCTTCAATTTCATTCGGATACACGTTAAAACCAGATACAATGATCATGTCCTTTAAACGGTCAACAATTTTGATCGTACCATCTTCTAAACAGATACCCACATCCCCTGTTTTGAAAAAACCGTCTTGGGTTATTGCCTTCGCAGTTTCTTCAGGCATGTTCCAATAACCTGCCATCACTTGCGGGCCTCTGACTACAATTTGGCCTTCTTCAACAACCTTATCGTTTTCATCCCAAAGTTGAACTTCAGTACCCTCTACTGGTTTACCTACGGTACCCAAGCGCTCTTGTCCTGGTCGATTGAAACACACGACCGGTGAAGTCTCAGATAAACCGTAACCTTCTGAAATAGAACAGCCAGTGGTGGCTTTCCACATATTAACTGCGGTGGAAGTCAAGGCAGTACCACCAGAAATTGTTATCTTTAATGCAGAAAAATCTAATGTTTTAAACTCTGGATGCATACACAAGCCTACAAATAAAGTATTAATACCTGCAAAACCGGTAAATTTAAAAGGTTTAATGGCTTGTACAAAAGCATCCATATCCCGTGGATTAGGGATCAATATATTGAGATTACCACTGGTAGCAAATACCAACATGTTTACGCTAAAAGCATAAATATGATAAAGCGGTAAAGGACAAACAAAAATTTCTTCTCCTTCAGTACATCCTTCCTTCAAAACTAATCGAGTCTGCTCTGCATTTGCCATAACGTTGCGATGGGTTAAACAGGCACCTTTTGAAACACCAGTGGTGCCACCGGTATATTGCAACACGGCATTGTCGTCTACAGAGTTATGCGGTCTAGTGGTTAGTACTGCCTGCGCAAAATCGGATAATATTTGATTTAGGCTAATACAGTCATCTGGGGCATGCATATCACCGGTTAATAAATCCGCAGCACCCGTTGTTATGACTAGTCCTATGTCAGTGTGCTTTTTAACTTCATTAAACTTTGGTAACAAATCGGTCAATAAAATAATTGCTTTAGCACCAGAATCTTTAAATTGATGCTGCATTTCTCTAGGGGTGTACAAAGGATTAGTGTTAACGATAACTAACCCTGCCCGAAGCGCGGCATAAGCAGCAATAGGATATTGATTCAAATTAGGTAGTTGAATCACAATACGATCACCTGGCGACAAACTTTCCTGCTGTTGCAGCCAGCAAGCTAAGGCTTTAGATTTTGCGTCAATTTGGGCGAAACTCAGAGTTTGGCCTAAACAGGAAAACGCAGGCTTATCAGCATATTTTAATAAACTATGCTCAATAAGGTCAGCAATATTATTGAACTCAAGATTGATCAGTGTCTGGGTCATAGTTTTTCTTCTTAGTTGATACTAACGAATGTAAAGCTTGTAAATAAGATTATGTACGGCTGTGCCAAAAGGAGGAAATAATAGTTTCCCAAAGCTTAATCGACCTCGTGACAAAATAGATTTTGCATGAGAAAAAGTTTTGAAGCCTTCTGAGCCATGGTAACTTCCCATACCAGAGGAGCCGACCCCACCAAACGGTAAGTCTTCTGCTGCCACATGAAAAGCGGCGTCATTAATACATACACCGCCTGAGTGGGTACCTTTTAATATTTTATCTTGGCAGCTTTTGTCAAAACTGTATATGTACAAAGCAAGGGGTCTCTCACCTTCGTTTATATACTCAATCGCCTCATCTAACGTGTCGTACTCAATAATGGGTAACAACGGCCCAAAAATTTCTTGCTGCATAACCTGCATTTCACCATTAACACCATGCATTAAGGTAAGCGGCATTTGTCTAGTTTTCGCACAGCCCGGATCACCGCCTAGCGGTATAATACTCGCACCCTTAGCGGCAGCATCATCAATTAATGCTTGCAAACGAGCATGTTGAGCTGAGTTGACCACACTGGTGTAATCTTTATTATCTTTCACAAAAGGGTACATGCTCTTGAAAGTTGTTTCAATGGCATCAATTAATTGCTGAGTTTTGCCTTTTGGGCAAAAGATATAATCTGGTGCGACGCAGGTTTGACCTGCATTTAATGTTTTACCTAAGATAAATCGATTAACCGCAGTATTGATATCCATATCGTCAGCAATAATAGCAGGTGACTTACCACCTAATTCTAATGTGACCGGAACCAAGTGCTCAGCGGCAGAGCGCATCACTAATTTACCTACATTAGTTGAACCGGTAAAAAACAGGTGATCAAGGGGTAGTGAAGAAAACGCAGCGGCAACGCTGGCATCACCTTCAATAATACTTATTTTATTAGGCTCAAAATATTTATCCACTAGCTGTTTCAGCAGGCTGGCCGTATTAGGCGTGTATTCAGACATTTTGATCATGGCTTTATTGCCTGCAGCGAGTGCAGCAGTAAGCGGACCTAAACCTAAAAACACCGGGTAATTCCATGGGACTATTATGCCTACCACGCCTAACGGCTGGTATTCAACTCTGGCTGATGCAGGCTGCAGTAACAAACTTAAATGACGTTTACTAGGCTTCATCCACTTTTTGATGTGAGCAAGAGAATAGTTGATCCCTTGTACTGTCGTTAAAATGTCACCAATTTTTGAGTCATCACTAGAACGATTACCAAAATCTTGCCCCATTGCCGTAATCAAAGCGTCTTGATTGTCTAGCAATAAAGCTTTTAGCGTTTTTAAATCTTGTTGTCTTTGTTTGATATCAGGAAAAGGCGTTTTTTTAAAAGAATTTTTGAGTGTTTTTAGAATGTCAGTTAAGTCGGTCTTTGTAGCATCTTCAGTCATTGGGTCGCCTTTAAGGAGCAGTTATATCGAGGGTATTCCATATGTAAGAGTGATATAAAATAGAGTACTTGTTAATATTTCAACCAAAATTATAACGAATTGATGACAAAGTATTATTTAAATTTATGCCAAATGTTTATCTTTACGATATTCACCTGGAGCAAGATTAGTCCAGCGTTTAAAAGCCCGATTAAAATTACCTATATTGGCAAATCCAACTAGGTAACCTACTTCACTTAGCGACAGATGTCCCTGTGTAATATATTCCAGCGCCAGATTTTTTCTGGTTTGCTCTAACAAATCGCGATAACAAGCATCTTGTTGGTGAAGTTTTCTTTGTAGATTTCGCAGACTCATACCAATATGTTTAGCAATTTCAGTTTGTGTGGGCGTGCCTAACGGCAACATTTCATAAATACTATTTTTAACCGATTGCACAACATCATTTTTATCTAATCTTAATAAAAATTCATTTAGCATTTTTTCGTGGGATTGAGTGATAAGAGGATTTCCTCCGAGCAGCAGCTCTTTAAAAATAACAGTATCACAACTAAATGAAATCTCGTGTTGCTCAAAATTCACCGGGCAATCAAAAAAATCATTTAAGAAGTGGTACTTATTGTCTGTATTTGTCCAACTTAAGTTAACTTCTAAAGGTTTGAAATTATGACTCGACGTTTCTCTTGCAAATTTAACTAAAGTGGCAATAAAAACGATAATGGCATTGTGTGATAACACCGGCCTGTTGGTCGATTCATACAAAAATGGGGTCAATACTAATTTACATACGTCAGGATTTTCTTCTATTTTAAGCGAACAGGTGTTCGAAACCACTTTCTTGTACTGTTCAATTCGTTTAAATGCGTCATATAAACTGTTAGAAGCCATCATGGCATAACCAAGCACATGAAATGTACCTGGGTGAAAGTTTTCCGCTATAGTAATGGCAAAATCATGACGGTTTTTTAAGCGATTGCAGTATTCTATTAATTGAGCCACACTCTCTGCTGAAAGCCTTGATTCTTGATCTTTAAAATCAGAAGTTTTAATACCGCATTCGGTCAAGGCAGAATAAAAATCAATATCCCATTCATCCGTGGCTCTTTTTATTGGTATAAGCCAGCCACTAAGCACTGAAAAATAGTCTGTCATGCTATAAAATACGCCGCTTTAGTAAATTCACTGCCATATTGCATCATATGACAAGAGATTGGCATATAGTTTGAATATTTTTATTTTTTTTATATGTAGCATTAATGTAATCATTTTGTTTAAATTCACTCTGGTCTGACCTTTAGGTTAACAATAATCAAACATGGGAATTATCATGTCTACTAACACACACACTAAAAAGCTACTAGCCGCCGCGATAACCACAGCAATTTTTGCCAATTCTGTGGTAGCTGCTGAGTTTTATTTCGGTGAAAATGATGACGTCAGTCTTCAAGTCACTTCTCGACTTTCTTTAGGATCAAGTTGGCGTCTACAGGACGCCGACCCTTACTACATTGGCAAAACTAATGGCGGTACTGGAGCGACCTCTACTACCGACGATGGTAATCTTAACTTTGGGAAAAACGATGCTTTTTCACAAATAATTAAAGGTTCTCATGATTTTAATTTGAGCAAAGGCAACATTGGGGCATTTGTTCGCGTTAAATATTGGCATGACTTTGAATTATCCGATGGTGACAGACCCCATGGTAATTCCGGTAATGGTTATACTCCAGGCCAGCCATTAAGTGACGAAGGTTTCACTGAATTTGGGCAGTTTTCTGGTGTTGAGTTAATGGATGCCTATATTTTTGGTGCTTTTGATATTGGTGATGTGCCGTTAGACGTGCGTTTGGGTCGTCAAGTCGTTAGCTGGGGTGAAAGTACTTTTATCCAAGGCGGTCTTAATTCATCGAATCCATTTGATGTCAACGCATTGCGTCGCCCTGGTGCTAGCCTCAAAGAAGGTTTATTGCCAGTCGGTATGCTGTTTGTTAATGCAGGTTTGACAGAAAATCTTAGTGTTGAAGCCTTCTATCAATACGAATGGGAAAAAACTCAAATTGATGGTTGTGGTACTTATTTCTCTGGTGCTGACTTTGCAGCTGATGGCTGTAATTTTGTATCAGTCGGTCCACTTGGAGACCAAGCTGGTTTGGCAGCAGGTATTGCAGCTAAGCGTGAAGCTGACATAGAGCCAGATGACGGTGGTCAGTATGGAATGGCAGTACGTTATTTTGCACAAGAGCTAAATGATACTGAATTTGGTTTTTATTATATGAATATCCATTCACGCGTACCGCTAATTAACTCTATTCGTGGCGCTTTTCGTGGTATTAATCCAGCCTTACCAGTATTTTTACCTTGGGCCAATGCGGTTCAGTTAGATGCAGCTTTTCCTACTCTAGCCGCTGGAGCCGAAGCGGGTGTATTAACACCTGAACAACTTGGACAGTTCGGACTAGCCTCAGTGCTGCAAAGCACAGGTGTAGAGCGAGATACGATTGATGCTCTTAACCCTGGCTATAATATTGAGTTTCCAGAAGATTTAAAGTATTACGGTCTTAGCTTTGCCACTAATGTTGCAGGTTTTGCTTTATCAGGCGAAGTATCTTACAAACCTGATACGCCGATTCAAATAAGTGGCCCAGAAATTTTGAACGCAGTATTGTCTGAGCAACCCTTCCTTAAATATTCTTCTCGCGTCTTGGGTGTCAACCCTGGTGAGATGGCTAGAGGCTGGGACGAATTTGATGTGACTCAAATTCAGGTAACCGCATTACAGTTTTTTGATCGAGTATTAGGTGCCTCACGCTTAACCGTTATCGCCGAAGCTGGTGTGATTTTAACGGATGATATTGAAGCATCGGATCAAAACTACGGTCGTAACTCAGTATTTGGATTAGGAGACTTTGACGTAGGCGGTGGCATTAGTTGCACAAACTTAGTCGCTGCGGGCGCAATTTCAGGCGATTGTATAGATGATGGTTATGTAACAGACACTGCTTGGGGTTATCGCGTAAGAGCTGCGCTTAACTATCCTAACGTGTTTGCCGGCGTATCTCTTTCACCTACAATCGATTGGCAGCATGATGTGTCGGGTTACTCTCCAGATCCAGGCCAACAGTTTAATGAAGGCGCTAAATCATTTGGCGTATCACTCGAAGCCGTTTATCAACAAACCTATTCAGCCTCTATGAGCTTTAGAAGCTTCAGTGGTGGCGACTATAATATTTTGTCTGATAAAGACTTTCTTGCCGTAAGTTTTGGTATTACGTATTAAAAGGATACAAACAATGAAAAAATTATTCACGTCTGTCAGTGCATTATGTTTGAGCTTAGCGGCGCACAACGTGTGTGCTAAAGTGTCATCCGAAGAAGCGGCGAAACTGGGCACATCTTTGACTCCAATTGGAGCAGAAATGGCGGGTAATGCTGCAGCTACTATCCCAGCATGGACCGGTGGTTTAAACAGCAAAAACGCAGCGCCAAGTAAAGACTTTGGTCGCCCTTCAAACCCTTTCGCATCAGATAAAATGTTATTTGAAATTACTAACGCGAACCTGTCGACTTACCAAGCTAATTTAAGTCCTGGTCAAATCGCCATGTTTAGCAAGTATCCTGATTACAAGATGCCAGTTTATCCAACTCGTCGTACCGCCGCCTACCCAGAAGATTTATACGGCGTTATTAAGAAAAATGCAGAAACGGCAGTGTTAGTGCAAGGTGGTAACGGTTTAAAAGACTTTGATACGACTATCCCCTTTCCTATCCCACAAGATGCTAACGAAATAATTTGGAACCATATTACTCGTTTTCGTGGAGGCACTGCTAAGCGAGAGTTTACAACCATACCTGTGCAAGCAGATGGCTCATTCGTAGAAGTAAAAATGAATGACCAACTAGTGTGGCCTGAATTTCTGGAAGGTGGTCGAGATGCTGAAAAAGATGCAAATATTCTTTTTTACTACTTGCAAGTTATCACTGCTCCTGCACGTTTAACAGGTACAGCATTACTGGTTCACGAAACCATTGATCAAGTAGAAGAAGCTCGTAAAGCTTGGGTATATAACTCTGGGCAGCGCCGCGTACGCCGTGCACCCAATGTGTCTTATGATGGCCCAGCAGCTGGAGCCGATGGTTTAAGAACCACAGATAACTATGATATGTACAACGGTGCACCAGACAGATACAACTGGAAATTAGTGGGTAAAAAAGAGATGTATATTCCATACAACTCTTACAACTTAATGAGCACTGATGTGAGTTATGACAATGCTGTGCAAGCGGGTCATTTAAATGCTGACAACTTACGTTATGAGTTACACCGCGTATGGGAAATAGAAGCAACCCTAGCTGAAGGTGAGCGTCATATTTATGCCAAGCGAACTTTCTTTATCGATGAAGATACTTGGGGTGCATCAGTTATTGATCATTACGATGGTCGTAATGAGTTATGGCGTATGTCTGAAGGCCACAACGTAATGTTTTACGACGTGGATACACCTTGGATGGTAGCCGAAACTTTACATGACCTAAATTCTGGCCGTTATTTGGTCACAGGTCTAAGCAACGAAGAACCTAACTTTATGACCTGGGGAGCAGTTGAACAACGCACCGCTTTTTCTTCTTCAGCCTTAAGACGACTCAGTCGTTAAATCATAAAATGTTAAAATGTTAAAAGGCTGAAATGTTCAGCCTTTTTTTTTCCTTAAATTTTATTCAATAATGAATTGATGACTCTGCTCAGTGCAGTTCGAAACGTCAAAGAGGAAATCATGCTTAAAATTCAATTTACTGTTTCATCGACTTTATTTGCGCTATTAGTGGGATGCCAGCAAATTAAGTATCCTACATATCCTACATATCCTATATATTCTACAGATGCAAAACCTGCATCAACTACCACCCAAAAGCAGCAAGCCTTGGTCAGGGAAAACTTACCCTTTGATGATAATTTGGATTTTGAATTGGCAGAAAAAGGCTTGATTAAACGTCCTCAACAATTAGAAATATTAGATGACGACGGTAACGTAGTATGGGAACTGGGTAATTATGACTTTTTGACCAGTCAATCATACCACAACACCATTAATCCAAGTTTAGAGCGCCAAGCACGCCTCAACATGTCTTATGGTTTATATCAAGTTACCGAGCGAATTTATCAGGTACGAGGTTATGACTTATCCAATATTTCTTTTATCAAAGGCGATACCGGTTGGATAATATTCGACCCTTTGTTAACTCCTGCCACCTCGAAAGCTGCCTTGGCGTTAGTCACTCAAGAGCTAGGCGAATTCCCTGTTAAAGCAGTCGTTTACAGCCATGCCCATGCTGATCATTTTGGTGGTGTAAAAGGAGTCGTAAGTCAAGCACAGGTAGACTCTGGAGCAGTACAAATCATTGCACCTAAAGACTTTATGGAACATGCCATTAAAGAAAATATTTTGGCTGGTAATGCCATGACCAGGCGCGCATCCTATCAATATGGCAGTGTCCTAGAAAAAAGCCCAACTGGACAGGTCGATGCGGCTATTGGTAAAGGGTTATCAAGGGGCTATATTGGCTTAATTGCACCTACCAAGATCATACAGCAAGACATAGAAACCATTACTATCGATGGCATAACCATGATTATGCAAAATACTCCTGGGACCGAATCACCTGCCGAAATGAATACCTATTTTCCCCAATTTAAAACTTTATGGATGGCTGAAAACGTAACAGGCACTTTACACAACGTGTATACCCTTAGAGGTGCAGAAGTACGTGATGCCTTAGGCTGGAGTAAATTTATTAACCAAGTTATTTTTGGCTTTGCTAAAGATGCTGAGGTGATGTTTGCTTCCCATAGTTGGCCTCGGTGGGGTAATAAATACCTTATCGAAGTATTAGAGAAACAAAGGGACTTATATGGGTTTTTACATGACCGCACCCTCAATCTTGCTAATAAAGGTGTCACCATAAATGAAATTCACAATCAATTAGACGTACCCGACGCCTTGTCAAAGCATTGGTATAACAGAGGTTATCACGGTTCTTATTCCCATAATGTGCGTGGCATAATCAATAAATACCTCGGTTTTTTTGATATGAACCCTGCTAATTTAGATAAACTAAGTCCTGTTGATTCAGCGCCTCGATATATAGCAGCAATGGGAGGCGCAGATAAGGTGCTTAGATTTGCCCAACAAGCATTTGATAAAGGTGAATACCGCTGGGGTGCTGAGTTACTCAACAACCTAATATTTTCCCAACCAACCCATAAGCAAGCTTTGTTATTACAAGCAGATATCTTCGAACAGATGGGCTACCAAGCAGAAAGTGCTGGGTGGCGAAACACTTACCTTGCTGGTGCATGGGAGCTTAGAAACGGCGTATCCAAAAACGCAGCGGCGACTCAGGCTGGCCCAGATATGATCCAAGCTATGTCTTCAGAAATGTTATTTAATTTGTTAGGTGTAAAATTGGACGTTAAACAAGCGCAAGGCAAAACATTTAAAATAAATATGATTATCCCTGATCGACAAGAAAGATTTGCTCTGGAGCTTAAAAACTCTCATTTAAACAACATTCAAGCACAACAGTTTGAAGAGCCTACTGTCACAGTTACCGTTAATCGTGGCGACCTTGATCAGGTGTTGATGAAAACTATGACCTTTAAACAACTTATCGCTAACAACCAAATTGCCTTTGATGGGGATGCCAATGCATTTTTTGGACTACTGCAAATGATGGAAGACTTTCCTTTCTGGTTCAATGTAGCGACTCCCTAATAGCAAGCTGTCGTCATTATTTCTCTATAAAGTCTAGATAATAAAATCCACATAAAAAAAGAGGACCGGTAGTTGCCTACTGGTCCTCTTTTTTTATGTTCTAGATGTGAGTCTATCAATAGAATTTATTTCAAACAGCACATCCTTGATGTATTTAAGTCAAAGTATAAGGTTATCCCTAACGGGTAACCTTATACTTGATTGACTACTTAACGGTTGGCTTATTACCAATTCCCAATGCCCAAGCTAAAGCAGGTATTAAGGTCAGTGCACCCAACATATTCAATAAGAACATAAAGGTTAATAATAATCCCATGTCAGCTTGAAATTTAATTGGTGAGAATACCCAAGTTGCAACACTTATCGCTAAGGTAATACCTGTGAAGGCGACAGCCTTACCCGTTTGATTAAGAGCGTATAAATAAGTGTCATGCAGTGATTTATTCATATTTAACGCTTCTCTAACTTTGCTAAATATGTAAATACCATAATCCACACCTATACCCACACCTAATGCGATAACTGGTAATGTGGCTACTTTGACTCCAATGCCTAATACTGCCATTAACGCTTGGCTTAAAATTGAAGTCAAGACTAGCGGTACCACAATACTGATAACAGTACGTACGGATCTAAAAGTAATCAAACATAAGGCAATGACCACCGAATAAACCCATATCAACATTTCTGTTTGTGCTTCTTCTATCACCATATTTGTTGCAGACTCAATACCTGCATTACCTGCCGCCATTAAGAACTCGATTCCTTGTGGCGGGTTTTCTAGAATAAACGCATCCACAGCATCAACCACATTTTGTAACGTATCAGCTTTATGATCATTCAAAAATATCAATACTGGTGCCATACTGCAGTCTTGATTAATCAATCCAGGTGGTACTTTAGCTAAAGATGCATTAGTCACAAATTGATTACGGTTTAGTCCAAACCATTTTATAGAGCCTTCATTCATACCAAATATGCCAAATTTAGACACATCAGCAATAGATTTAACATCTTGAACACCAGGCGTGTTTCTAATATTCCATTGAAATTGGTCAATCCAAACTAAGTTGTCGTATTTGACACATTGCTCTTGTGCCGTTTTAGCCATCACCACAAACACATCGGTACTGGTGCTGTAATTCTCAACTATGTAAGCATTATCTAAGTTATAAACCGAATCAGGTCGTAATTCGGGTGCACCTGCATCGAGATCGCCAATTTTCATAAACTGAGAAAAATATAATCCAATCACAAATAACACAGCGCCTACTGCTAGGGCTATTTTTGCCATAAAAGGCTTAGCGAAGTTAGCAAAAAACTTTTCAACAATAGAAATATTCTCTAGTGATTTTCGCTCATGATTGATAGCTGACTGTGTTACTCCCACATAGCTCATGACAATAGGTAAAGCTATCAGGTTAGTAACGATGATCACTGCTACACCGATACTCGCTGCTATGGCCAATTCTTGAATAACACCAATATCAATTACCATTAAGGTGGTGAAACCTATTGCATCACTTACCAGCGCTGTCATACCAGCCACAACTAATGAACGAAACGCTAACCTTGCTGATTCGACTTTGTTGTGACCGCTTACCGCGTGATGAATAATAGAATTAATAATTTGTACCCCATGGCTAACACCAATCGCAAACACTAAAAAGGGTACTAACATCGAGTATGGGTTAATGCCATAACCTAGTAAATTAAGAATACCTAATTGACAAATAACGGCAAAAATAGAAAAGAATAAAACAGCAAAGGTGCTTTTCAAACACCTAGAGTATAAAAATAACAATACAAAAGTAATGGCAACGGCTAGTCCAAAAAAGATAACGACTTGTAAAGCACCATCGATTAAATCACCCACTACTTTCGCAAAACCCACAATTCTGATCTGTATAGAGTCTGTTTGGTATTTATCTCTTATCTCTGATTCTAACTTACTAGATAAATCCCGATAATCTAAGGGCAAGCCAGTTTCTGGGTTGATATCTTGTAGCGGGGCCAAAATCATAGCTGATTTAAAATTATTACCGACTAATACCCCTACTTGACCTGATTTTAAGGTGTTAGTTTGCAGCTTTCTTAAAGACTCTGCTGAGCCATTGTAGCCATCAGGTATAACCGCTCCCCCCACAAATCCTTCTTCTGTTACTTCTGCCCACCTAACATTGGGTGTCCATAGTGATTTAAGCTCATTTCGATTAACCCCAGGAATAAAAAATACTTCATCGGTGACTTGCTTTAATATTTCCTGAAATTCTGCTTCGAATATATCACCGTCAGTATTTTCAACCACAACACGGACCACATTGCCTAGTCCGGCAAGTTCTTTACGGTAGGTTAAAAAATTATTAATGAACTCATGTTGACCAGGGATCATCTTAGTGAAACTGGCTTCTGGCTTGACCTGCACTGCCTGAATAGATAAAAGAACAAATAAAGCGCTTATTATGCTCAAAATAACGACACGTTTAGTGAATAGAATATTTTCGATCGTTTCTTTAAATTTTGACGGAGACTTTTCCATAAATACCCTTATTTAACCAGCCAAGTAGTCATGCCAAATTGACCAGCTAAGACTAAACTATTATCACGTACCAGCACCGAAGAGAAAACAGCACTCAACGGGTGTCGGTGCACCTTAAGATTTGAGATATCATTGACATTAAATCTAACAATAATGCCTCCATGGCCGACTAGACTAGCAGTCATGTCATCGGCAATCACACCGCCTAGTAAGCTAGCACTGTTACCTATATTTGCAGCTTCCCATGATTGACCATTATCGTTTGATACCATGAAATTACCTTGTAAGCCAAAAGCCACAAGGGAGTCTTGCTTTACGGTGACGCCGAATAAACTGCCGTCATAAGGCATATCCATTGTTTGCCAAGTTTTTCCGTTATTTGTTGAAGAAAATCCAAGGCCATTCTCACCCACAATATACATAAAACCGTTGTCGGCGGTCACAATTGCATTCAAGTGATACTGATATGGATTCTGAACTTGCCCGTCAATCAACTGCCAAGTACTGCCCAAGTCAACGCTGGTTAGAAGTGTACCGTATGCACCCACAGCAAATAGTTGATTGTTGGCACTAACAGTAATCCCTAGTAATGGTTTATTAGGTCCGTCTTCTAGTTCAATCTGAGCATCCTCTAAATTAAATTCAAGGCCTTCGATATCATATTGCAGATCTGCAATTTCATCTTCATCAGTCAACGCTTCGAGGCGCTCTTGAGAGGTAACAATCTTTTGGTTGATATAAGTGATCTTTAATTTAGTTAATTCATTGCCATCGAAGACTTTGGACCAGACGTCACTTTGTGGACCACTTTTCAAAATAACTGAGTCATGCCCAACCACAAACCGTGTACCGTCTTGCAACGTGGTAATGCCGGTCAAAGTTAAACTGACAGGTACAGTTTGCTGTTGCCAGCTGTTCATATCGGTCCATGTTAAAACATGTCCACGCTCACCTACCGCTAGGACCTGATTTTGGTTTTGGATGATACTGGTAATAATACTTTTGTTAGCAATACCACTTTTTAATGCAGGGATCTGCAATAAATCAAACTGTCCTTGTTGTCCTTGGGCACTTACATTGGTGACGATACCAGAGAGCAAGATGGCTAAAAATATATTAGATTTTCTCATATTTTGTTCTTATCTTGTTAATCATATGCTAATTATTGAATATTCCAATCCAAACTAATATAGCTTCCACGCCAAAACGTTATCTTTTCTGCAATTGGTGACTTCTTGACTGGTTTGAACAACATAATTGTTATGTGAACTTGCAATGGTAAGATTATGTGGGCGGTTATGGCTCAGCATATTTAATAAGATGAGGGCTAAAATAAACTTTATCTGGCTAAGGGTAAGGGTAAGGCAAAATTCATATATTATTAAAAATAATAAGCGCTACTTTTGATACTCTTACTTTCGATAAACCTGATTAATTTTAGATTTTAGATTCTAGGTTTTAGATAAGAAAAACTACGTTCGTATCAAAAAGAGCCAATTCCTATAAAGAAATTAGCTCTAGTCAATAATGCTCAACCCATCTAAATCTGAAGCATTAGATGTTAAGTGCGAGATGTAAAACCCAAGCTACAACAGCAAACATTGTTATTGCATTATTTTTACACGAATTTACTTGGCTTTACTTAAATGTACTTAATTCTAATTACAACGCATCGTAGTAAACGATAATGAACTAAATGTATTCTACAGCGATTATCTCAAATTCAACCGCACCTTTGGGTGTTTGAATATTAACCACATCGTCCAACGATTTTCCAATCAAACCACGAGCAATAGGCGAGCCCACCGAAATCAAATTATTTTTAATATTCGCTTCGTCCTGACCCACTATTTGGTAAGTTATTTCTTCATCGGTTTTCAAGTTGATGATGGTCACCGTGGTACCAAAGATTATTTTGCCGTTATTGGTCATTTTGGTGACATCTATTATCTGTGTGTTAGACAGCTTACCTTCAATATCTTGCAAGCGTCCTTCACAAAAACTTTGTTGCTCACGCGCAGCATGGTACTCGGCGTTTTCTTTCAAATCGCCATGTTCTCTTGCTTCAGCAATAGATTTAACGATTTGAGGTCTTTTTACTGATTTTAAATATTTCAACTCTTCACGGAGCAGTTCTGCTCCTTTGGCTGTCATTGGATATAGGGTCATATCAACAACTCTCTTATCTTTGTTATTTATTTCAAATTAATGGGTACTAAATATGACTTTTCAACTAAGAGACAAATTGAAATACAGTTTATCCCTTCATTGCTGATAGCTACCAGTAGCTACCAGTAGCTACCGATAGTTGTCGATATTAGTAAATGCGTTTGTGTAGCTCTTGTACTGATGTTACCCGTGCTCTGTCGTCAGCTTTGTTGGCATTAACAGTAGCAAATGCAGCATTCATGGTAGTGGTGTAGGCCACTTTGTTTAGCAGTGCTTCTTTACGGATATAAACAGAGTCATTGATTGCTTGACGACCTTCAGTGGTGTTCACAATGTAACAATATTCACCATTTTTGATAGCATCCACAATATTCGGGCGACCTTCACTGAGTTTATTCACAACGGAACATGCAACACCTGCATTATTCAATACTGTTGCTGTACCGTTTGTTGCTTCCAACGTGAAACCTTTGGATACCATCGCTTGACCCAGCTCTATCACCCTATTTTTGTCGTTTAATCGAACAGACAACAATGCTTTGCCACCCACAGGAATAGGCTGGCTGGCTCCTAAATTAGCTTTTGCATAGGCTTCTTCAAAACTCTCACCTACCCCCATCACTTCACCTGTTGAACGCATTTCAGGCCCAAGGAGTGGATCAACACCTTGAAACTTAGCAAAGGGTAAAACCACTTCTTTAACCGAGAAAAACGGAGGGATAATTTCTTTAGTAATACCTTGTGATGCTAGCGATTGCCCCACCATCACTCTGGCACCAATTTTAGCTAGCGCCATGCCTGTCGCTTTTGATACAAATGGTACAGTTCGTGCGGCACGAGGGTTGACTTCAATCAAATATACTTGACCATCTTTTACCGCAAATTGAGTGTTCATCAAGCCAATTACGCCCAACTCCAACGCCATCGCTTTTACTTGCTGGCGCATCACATCTTGCACTTCAACACTCAATGAATAAGGAGGTAATGAACAAGCTGAGTCTCCAGAGTGTACTCCTGCTTGCTCAATATGCTCCATGATGCCGCCAATCACTACGTCGGTACCATCGCAAATAGCATCCACATCCACTTCGATAGCATCGTCTAAAAAACGGTCTAACAATACAGGTGAGTCATTAGATACTTTTACTGCGTTGTTTAAATAGCGTTTCAGATCGTTAATATCGTAAACAATTTCCATAGCACGCCCACCCAAAACATAAGAAGGACGAACAACTAATGGAAATCCAATTTTATCTGCAGCCACTAAAGCTTGTTCCAAATTTCGAACCGTAGCATTGGCTGGTTGTTTAAGGTTAAGTTTGTTAACCATTTTCTGGAAGCGTTCACGGTCTTCTGCTTTGTCAATGGCATCCGGTGAAGTACCAATAATAGGGACTCCAGCGGCTTCTAGTTCGCGTGCTAATTTAAGCGGAGTTTGCCCACCGTATTGCACAATCACGCCTTTAGGCTTTTCGATACGTACAATTTCTAGTACGTCTTCTAGGGTGACTGATTCAAAGTACAAGCGGTCAGAAGTATCGTAATCAGTAGAAACAGTTTCTGGATTACAATTGACCATGATGGTTTCATAACCATCTTCACGTAATGCCAGCGCCGCATGAACACAACAATAATCAAACTCAATACCCTGC
>Ga0222645_100091_pt1 | contig 55872 bp, 46 predicted proteins | sample AntAcemetagen292_FD_179881 | JGI IMG/M metagenome (GOLD analysis project Ga0222645, IMG submission 179881) | Saline water microbial communities from Ace Lake, Antarctica - #292 | ecosystem: Environmental > Aquatic > Non-marine Saline and Alkaline > Saline | place: Antarctica: Ace Lake | collected...
CAGCCTTAACCTTAACTTCGTTCTCATTTTCAATTTCAATCTCAATCTCAATCTCAATAACAGATTACTTTTCATTGCTATAGGTTAGCGACGAGTTGCCAACTACTTTGGCCACTTTGCCAATATTTTCGTTCGAAGGGAGTGATGGCTTTATCACTCTTAAATGCAGCTACTTGATTATTGACATTAGCAATATCTAAAGCGGCAGAAAATTCTTGTATGTACAGCTGCCAATTACTCCTTACTTCAAGTGTTCCGCCCAATTTTAATATATCTTTTAATGCTGATGTGGCGTACCAACGACGCTGCAAATGGGCTGATTTAGGGTACGGATTAGGGTACAACAAATAGTGTTTAGTTAACTTTTTATCATAAGTGACCAATAGTCTTAAAAAATCATTAAGATCTGCCCGCAATACTAGGTAGTTTGTTAGCGTGCTGGCATACGAGGTGTGTTTGTTGGTGCGTAATGCAGACTTATCAATACCTATTACTCTAGCACTGGGATGGGCTTGCGCTATATTGACTGTGCTTTCACCGACACCACAACAGGAGTCTAATATGAGTTCTCCTTGCCATTCTCCTAACCAATCAACGGCTTCTTCAAAGGCTTGCTGAGTATGTATGGACAGGGGTTTTTGACTGACACTTGCAAGTTGACGCGTCACAACTTTGTGTAAATTTTGATGCATACCCGTTTGATTGGTACTGATTGTGCGAGCTTGTTGTTGCATTAACTTCGAATGCCTACACCGCGATTGATAAGAGAGTAAGCCCAACTAAGTAACACTGCATTAAAACCTATTAATATACTTAACGATACGTAGAAACTAATATCTGAGACACCTAAAAAACCGTATCTAAAGCCACTTACCATATAAACGACGGGATTTATTTTACTGACCCATTGCCAAAATTCAGGCAATAAACTTAATGAATAAAAGACACCTCCTAAGTAGGTCAATGGAGTTAAAATAAAAGTGGGTACAATGCTTACATCATCAAATGAATTGGCAAAAATGCCGTTAATGAGTCCAGCTGTAGAAAACAATATGGTGGTTAACAACAAAGTAATAAAAATAATTAGAAAATTATGGATATGAATATCTACAAAAAATAGTGACACAATAGTAACGATGATACCCACCATCATACCTCGAACTACACCCCCCCCAACGAACCCAGCAATAATGATCCAATTAGAAACAGGTGCAACTAATAACTCTTCAATATTTCGTTGATATTTAGCACCGTAAAAAGAAGAGGAAACATTGGAGTAAGCATTAGTAATGACCGCCATCATGATTAGGCCGGGCACAATAAACTCCATATAACTAAAGCCACCCATTTTACCTATTCTGCTACCAATCAAATTGCCAAAAATCACAAAATATAATGTCATAGTAATGGCTGGAGGAAGCAAGGTTTGGATCCAAATCCTTAAAAAGCGTAAACATTCCTTACGCCACATAGTTACCAGAGCGACCATATTGAGACTGTTCATCAATTTAGGGCTCTTTGCTGGCTTAGGGTTATTCACCGGCTTAGGGCTATCTATAGGTTTAAGGCTACTCATTAGTGTCTCCTGTAACGTTTTTTGTTGTCACACTGTCAGCTGCGGTGGCTCTTCCTGACGCAACCATTCTAACAAAAAGCTCTTCTAATCGATTCGATTTGTTACGCATACTTAATACTTGTATCTCTTTTTGAGTTAGCTGTTCAAACACTGAGTTCAGACCAGATTTTTTAGGTACATCCACTTCTAAGGTGTGCGCGTCGATTAAACGGCTTTCAAAGCCATCTAAGACTAAAGAGCTTAAGTTCTCAGATAAATCCAGTACAAAAGTCTCAATATTTAAGGTGGCAAGCAAGGCTTTCATACTGGTATTTTTAACAATAATACCTTTATCAATGATGGCGATGTTACGACATAACATTTCAGCTTCTTCAAGATAGTGAGTCGTTAAAATAATGGTCACACCTTGTTGGTTAATCTCTTGTAAAAAGGACCACATAGAGCGACGTATCTCGATATCTACGCCTGCAGTGGGCTCGTCAAGAATAAGCATTCTAGGTTCATGCATCAACGCTCTAGCGATCATTAGTCGCCTTTTCATACCACCAGAAAGTTGCCTAGCCGGTGAGTTACGTTTGTCCCATAGATTGAGCTGTTTGAGGTATTTTTCAGCTCTAGGCTTAGCTATGTTTTTAGGTACTCCATAGTACCCTGCTTGATTGAGCATGATTTGTATCAGGGGTTCAAATTGATTGAAGTTAAATTCTTGTGGCACCAATCCGATACAAGATTTTGCCTCAACAGGCTGAGTTGCCAAGGAGTACTCAAATATATCAATGTCGCCTTGGGTTTTATTGACTAAAGAGCTGATGATCCCTATAGCAGTCGATTTACCGGCACCGTTAGGACCCAGTAAAGCAAAAAAATCTCCTTGCTTTACTATTAAATTAATCCCTTTTAAGGCTTCTGTACCACCCTTATAGGTTTTGGTTAATCCTTTGATACTAAGTGCGTTCATATTTTGACTACCAGCTAATGTGTTGAATCGAAACTATAAAATATCTATGCATTTTGAGACTGCATCAGTTTTCACCATCACCTATGACCATCGAAAACAGCTGTAGATGTGCTTTACTTTCAATAAAAGAAGAAATTATTTCGGGTACATAATATTGTACTTACTGTGGGTAATTCAAGCTTAGGTGTGAATTGTTTTAAGTTTGTGCAGCGGACAGGCTATCTTTGTTAAGCGTCGTTAAGTCATTATTTCTAGCTAAAGCTTAATTTTGTTAGCTATTCAAATAAGTCCAAAATATAAAAGGGCAGGGTGCCCTTTCATCACAATTTGTAAACTAATTCAATTAGCAGTCTTGTGGATCTTGGCCTATTTTTTCCTTAGTCACGATACAGGCTTCTCTTAGCTTTTTAGCTGCGTCAGTTTTTAACTCTGTTGCTTTGTTCTTTGAAGCGTGCACGGCATCAGATGCTTTTTCAGCTGTGGCATTATATGTGTCGCTGGCCTTATTTTTTATATCACTTGCCATAACCACTGCTTTTTCGGCTGTGACGGCATATGTGTCACTGGCTTTGTTTTTTATATCACTTGCCATAACCGCTGCTTTTTCGGCTGTTACGGCATATGTGTCGCTGGCTTTATCCTTTATATCATTTGCCATAACGGTTGCTTTATCGACTAACCCAGACGCGCCAGCTTTGGTTTCGTCATACATATCTAGTGACTTTTGTTTTGCTTGAGTAGCCATTTTTTCTACTTCTGAGCTTACCTCTGCACCTACTTCTTTGGCTGATTCTTTTTGAGTCTCAGTACAAGCGTTAAGCCCAATACTGAGTGCGATTAATGTTATTGCTAGGGTGATTTTTGAAGAGGTCATCATTATTCCTTGTCATATTCTTAACAGGTAGTTTTTCGCTGCAACTACACTTGATTTTCATCTAATTTATACTTTATTTACATTTTATGTACAGTGAATTCCGTACTATTTTTTGATATCTTATCAAGTATAGCGGTTGCAGCGGTTGCAGCGGTTATGAGGTACAACCCTATGCCAATAGAAAAAGTGTGAGGCAAATATGCGTTGATAGATTATCAAATTTAGCTGCTATTGATATTGGCCTAGCCTTGTTTATGCTTACGTGCCATTCCCCAACCTATTATGGCTGCACCTATAATCGCACCGATCCAAGCATAAGGCTCCGTTGTGGGTGACAGTTGTTTAGCAAAAACAATGCTCATCATTGAAAAAATACATAGTCCCCAACCGAATATTTCGACTTTACTTAAATATTTAGAAAGAGAGAAATTCGACTCTTTAGACGTTTTAGGTGTTTTTTGCATACTTAACCTCTATGGTTTTAGGTCTTAATACAACTGCCTAAATTATGCAACACGATACCAGTTAAATCTCAAAAACCAAGGCTTTAGTCCAAGTTTTCGATATTTGCTATCGACATAGCTACTGAGCTATGGAACAGGTGAAGAGCGTTTATACACGATATAAATCTGGATGAACAAAAGGTGCCATCGCAAGTAAAATGGCTTGTCGATATACACTTTCTCTGGTGGCTAGACCATTAGTTAAAAGACCAATAGCGCCTTGCTTTTGTTTGACGTTGTCGGTATTAAAAAACCTATCCATAACGTCACCTAATTCTTCACCTTTTTCGAGAGCCTGATATATAACAGGCGGTAAAGGTAGGTTACAGCTACGCCCAATAGCCATATTTTCTGGAGTGGCGATAGCTACATATGCAAAAGTGGCAGGACCATATTCGAATTGATCGACACCGCCTTCGATTGCTATATAAAAATCAGCTTGAGTATGTTGCTGACAATACTTAACGCGATTGATGGCACCAAGCTGCGTTTCGTTAACTGTCATAGGTTGAGCTGCAACCTGTGAAGGGGCGTTGATACCCACACATTGCACTTTTTTTAAAGACAACATGTCACATATTGCTGCTTCAGCTGCATTAATTTTCACTGGGTTTTTTGACCCAACTACAATCTTTATCATTTTGTTCCCCAGTACCTATAAAAGTTAGTTTGAAAAATTACCGTATATTACTGTGTATTACTGCATGGGTCGTCATAAAACCGAATTGTGAAATTGTAACATTACGCACCCGATTAAATGTTAAAACACTACTCGCTCACATTGATTTAGCACGATACAATAACAAACGCTCACTCAAAAATAATAACAATAAGGTACGTATAGACCATTATGAATAATGCTCCCCCAGAATCTTTGATCCGCACTTGGGTGTGGATGATGTCAGAAAATAATGATCCAGAATTGATAAACAAAGGCCGAAAAAATCTAATCAGTGCCTTTGGAAGTTTACAAAAAGCGATCGAATATATTGAACGACAAGTTGAATTAAGCGATGAGAATTAAAGCTTTTTTATTTTGAAAATTCATCAGTTAAAAGGACATATTCAATCGATATATCTAGTCGAATATCCACAACAACTATTGCTATTAGATGGTTGCTGTGGGGCAGATATCAGTATGTTGCAACAGTTTATTACTGGCGACTTAAACAGAGCGCTATCTGATCTAAAACTGATTGTTGTCACCCATATGCATCCAGACCATGCAGGAGCTGCTCACAAACTGCGTAAAATGACTGGCTGTAAAATTGCTAGCGCTGATATGTCGAGTCAATGGTATGCAGGACTAAGCGGTAGATTTACGCACTTAGTCGACATTGCACTGGCTACATGGGTAGCAAGCAGAATGCGTAAAAACAGAAAAAATTTATGGTATCCAGCGCATCTTAAAATTGATTATGCATTAACTGATCAAGATAGCGTTCCTGGTTTTGATGACTGGTGTGTACTGACGACCGAGGGGCATACAGATCGAGATTTATCGGTGTTGCATCGACCCTCAAAACGTATTTATGTGGCAGATCTGATGGTCAAGGTAAAAGCCCGTTTTATCCCGCCTATTCCAGTACATTATCCTCAGCAATATCGCGCTTCAATTTTAAAAGTACAGGCATTGCAAGCCACTTCTATGATGTTGGCACACGGTGGCGAAGTACAATTAACTCAGCAGGATTTTGCTCATTTACTAACAATAGCACCTAAAAGTCCCTTCACTGTTTGGACACCTATTAAAAACAAACTTAGACGTTTGTTACTCACCACAAAGATAAAAAGTGACAAAGGTTAAAAGTGACAAAGGTTAAAAGTAGTTGAGCAATGTTTGGTTTATGTTGTGCAAACTCATGCAGCTCCATACCGCTTTATACCGCATTACGCAAGTTTTTACAGTTAACCTAATAGTCGCGCTATGGTCATAGATACATCGCTTGTTGAGTGACCAATTTAGTACAGATTTTGAGATGTTTTTTGTACATATTTGGATATTAAGCCTTCAAGCACTTGCTCATAAGTAGAGTTTACAGTTATTCATTAGCTATACAGGCGAATAGAACTCGATGCGTCCACGTCCTTGTTCTTTGACTGCGTACATAGTGTTGTCAGCATTGACCAATAGCTCATGTAATACTTTGCCATGTTCAGGGGCGATAACTAAACCAATACTCGCACTTATGGTACAACTGACATCTGGTTGTATTTGAATAGGTTGTTGTATTTTTGTCAATAATGCGTTTGCTTGACTCTTGAGTGCTTGATTATCAGCACCGTGTGCATGAAAAGCGACCACAAATTCATCGCCACCCCAACGAATACACACATCTGTATCAGCATTGAATATCGTCTTGATCCGCTTGGATACTTCTTGTAACACCTTGTCACCTGCTTCGTGGCCGTAGGTGTCGTTGATGGGCTTAAACTTGTCTAAGTCGATCATCATTAGTACAAAGGGTTGTTGATCCTTGATACTAAAAAACAACATCTTATGCAGCTTTTTCTCGCCAGAACGTCTATTTAACAAATGTGTTAGCAGGTCGTGATCTGCTTCAAAGCGGGTCTGCAGTTCTCGCTCTGCTCTTTCTGTTACATCATATAAGATGACTTCGATAATGGAACTAGCAGTATTGCGCTGCTGTTCGCGTTGGTCAGTCACCTTTGCAAACAAACAATGCATCCATTTTTGTGTGTCACCCACCTTACATTCTATATCTAGAGCAACTTGTCCTACCTTGGATTTATTATGTATCTCACGCAATAGTTGATGTAATTTATCTGAATTAGTAAGAAGTGTAGGAAAATGCATAGAACTAATTTCAGTACTACCTTGTGGTGTAAAGTAAGCAGCAAAAGCAGGATTAAAAGTAGTGATTGTGTCCTTTTCATCTACCAAACAGATTCCCGCACTTGCTTGCTCAAATATTAGTCTGAATTTACTTTCGAGCGTTTGAGTTTGCATGCGTAAATCTCTTTCTACATTGAAAGAATGATGCAACTCATGCATCAATGCATTAATCCCAATGACTAACTTGCCAATCTCATCCTTAGCTTTATAGGGCAACATACGCATAGTATTTGGACTATGCGGGTCAATTTGGTCAACTTTGTCGATTAACTTCTGAATAGGCTTAGTGAGTGTGCGGTGCACTAATACGGATACAAAAAAAGCTAAAATCAGTGAAATAGAAAGTAAAATCAAGATATCTTTTTGGGTCGCGTCTTCTGTTTGTTGTTGGATAAACTCTTCGTCTAAACGTACCTCTAATACGCCCACTTGTACATTTAACAAAGAAGAGTGGTTTAAAACAGTAGTAATTACATCTGAGTTATCAGTAAATTCTCCAGCAGCAACTTCTAAACCTAAATCATTATTGAGTCTGACACTTTTTATAGATTGATTGATGATTAAACCGTTTACAATTTCTTGAGCCAGTTCTTGATTATTTGTCTGTGCCGCAATCCCAGCTGTTTTTTCTACTGTTTTAGATAACTGTTTTGCAAGCAGGTGACTAGTTTGCTGCCAAGCTTCAAGACCCAAATAATAAGATAATACTGAAGCAAAAAGTGATACCACCACCGCTACTAATGCAATGGCGAGGGCTACTCTTATATAAAGTTTTTGACTAATTTTGATCAATTGCAAGTACCACTTTTACCGAATGAGTTACTACGTCTTTGTAAAATTAAGCTATTTTTAATTTTTTTTACATTATTTGTTTAGTATATCTACTAAACAATCCACTTTTAAAATTAGTTTAGCTTTACCTAAAAATAGTAGGCTGTAACAACGTGTGTTGATCTCTGTTCTACTATCATACAGTTCGTATTATTATTGAGAATAAAATAGCTATCCAAGCTTATGTTTTACTTTGATGACGTACTTACACACTACTAAGTCTTTTATAACGTCTCCTTATAATATCTTCTTCTAGTATCTTCTTATTATGTCATCGTACCAGTGACTACTAAAAAACACAGCTCTTTTGGTTTTCTATTTTTTATCAGAATTGGAATAATAAAGTTACGGCATAGCTACCCTCTGACTTCATCTCGATCCATACTTATACCTAATAATATCTCGATTATTGGCTCAAGATTAAAAATTATGGGATAAATTACGGTATATTGCGTAAATTATATTTCTGTTTCAGGGTTATAATTATACTCTGCAATGAGTCATGCTATACGTATATTAACCCTTAATGAAAAAGTACAGCTTTCAGTTTCTAGCAAGTATGAATTTCCATAAAATATGAGCTTTTATAAAGTATTAGCTCCTACAAAAGAGCTTAAAAACTTACTCACAGCAACCCGAATCAAATCTTGCACTAATATTGGATAACACAGTTGACTCGTTCAGCTATACGCAGCAATAGGAAACCAAAATGTTTAAACAATTATTTATCGACCATCCAAAGGCAGTCAACGAAACTTATATTCAACATTTTTTTACTGCTATGAGCTTTTCTATGAAACTTTTTAAAGCCGCTATAGCCTGTTTTATACATGCATGGGTACCAGGTTTGTGTATAAAAACGGGCAGTAAGGCAATCACAGAATTACATATAAAAATGCTCACTTTTAGAGTCAAAGATAACAGTAAGATTATTGCAAGTGAACAGCCTGAGGATGCCATAGAATATATGATTTAGATTGGTGTGTGTCACACAAGCAACAGTAACTAATAGTGAAGTACCAGTACAAGAAAAGCGAAACAGCCACTAGGTAGTAACTAAGTGGTAGCTAAATAATCCAGTGATTTAGCTACTTGTAAAAAGCTACCATATTGTCTACATATGGAAAATATTTGAAGAATGATGGCGTTTATTAAAGGCTAAAATGTCGCAAGTGGTAACTTCACTGATGATTTTTTTAGCGTCTGTTTTCAAAATAGTAATAAACGGTAGTCTAATTTTTTGCCCAAGCTCGTCACCGTCAATAAACCATTTTATTGCCGCGTTATTACCCTCAATAACAACATTTTCTAATTGACAAAAAACGCGCGTTAATTTTGACTTTATTAATAACACAAACTCAAATATATCCTCCCGACTTTTTTGTTGAAAGGCTCCAGGTAAAGAAATATCAGCTTCTTTTGTATAAACATCATTAATATTTGATAGCTGTGAGCTGCTCCAAATCCTCCACCAGGAGTCTAACAAGGTACTGAGTGAACACGCCTTCGTCATGAGCTCAGAAGGTATAGCAAATTCTTGCTGTAAATTATCTTGCTGATCATAATCAGGGATAACCAATGGATCTGGCGCTGGTAGAGTTAACGTGATTTCATCCGCAGGAATATTTTTGGCAATGGATAGCTGCAAAGTATCAACAATGGCGTGTGCAGACTTGATGACTACACCGTTGTTTTGCAGCCAAAATGTATAATTTACTGGAAGGTCGTAATCTTGGGTTTTCAGTTTTAAGTGTATAACTGAGACATTCGCCTGCTGCACGACTAAACTTTGCGACACTTGACAGCGTCCTGCAGACATCAACCAAGCCAACGGTACGGAGGTTAGCTTGTCTTCTCCAAACATTTTAGTATTGTGTTGAGACCAAAATGAAGAGTGCAACAAACTTGATTGGTAACCGGCGATATCGCCTTGAGTGAATGTTTTAATCAGCATATCTAACATTATTCGATTCCCTGCTTAACGATGCTGTTGTTGTAATCTCTGATTATGTTTGCATAAACCGCAACTTCATCAAACACTGTCCATTCTTCACTAATTTTGCCGTTAACAACTCGTAAATGAGTTGCCGCCATCACAAAAAAACATTGCCCTGTGTATTTTGAAAATAGTTCGTTTTTAGGAGCGAACGTGCCGGCTAATGACCAACGAATGGCAATATCAATGGTGTTATCTTCAAAGGGCACAATACTGATGTGGTCGCAGGTTGCTAACGCTTCAGGGCATTGTGCTAGCCACTGAATAAATACTCCTCTAATACCGGGGATACCCACCGCTTCGATACCTCCTGGCCACTGCAGTTTGGCATTCTTATGGTAAAAACTGTTGACCTCAGCAAAGGCTTTTTTATTAAAAATGGTGTTTATCCAAAGCTCAGCAAATTTTTCACTGTCGTCATCTAATGGTGTATGCCACTGATGAGAGGTTGCCTGTCCAGCCTCGATACGGGCGATTTCTTGTGCACGCCATGTCTCAAAGCTATCGTTTGTAGGCAAGTTGGCAAAATGTGTTGCCGCATCAATAAGGCCAATACCTAACTGTTTCACTAAGAAACTGTTGTCTCGCATTAGCCACTCATACACGATTTTATTTTCATAACACACACAATCTGCGATCGTTGTCACACGACCCGTTTTACCCGTAGTAGCACCAAACTCAGAAGGATTCTTATTGGTCATTATACTTGTGATGCGATGTGACGAGTAATAGCCATTATCTTCACCTAAGTCGCGCCACACCACGTTTTCACCAATCAAGGTACGATCTGGGAATGCGGCTAGAGTTAATAAAGTATTTTTTATTACCGTAGCAACATCATCTGAATAACCACCTAAGGTGTGTACTGGGCAATATTCGGCATAATAATCATTACACAACGCTATGTTTTTTTGTTCCCAGATACGGTGCGTGATGCGAATAATATAATCCACGATATCAACAAACTCTGGATCAAAGTTTTTTAATGATTGGCTTGGTTTACCCTGAGGTGATAATAGTTCTGGTAAGTTTTTCCAATGTACTTGAGTGACATTATTTTGCTGCATGGTTACACCGTTTATCAATAATTACTGTTGATGATGGATCTGACGTCGTCGCTATTTGCATGAAGATACTCATCTAAGGTGGTATGCGTCTTTCATCATTGCAAAAACATCTAAGCCCATTTGCTTACACATATGAATGATGTCAATTCCAACCCAATTTTCTTTTAAGAGGTCATTTTCTCTGCGCCAAATATCAATCACTCTAAGCTCAAGATTTTTTCCTGAAGGAGGTAATCCCAACCAGCCCCCAGCTAAGTGTGAGCCGTGCATATGTGGCCAGCCACCGGTTGCCACATAGTTTCCCTTTTTGACAATGGCTGCCTTGTGATCAACCATTCTATCGGGAAAACTAAAAACAAAGGGGCCTTGATGATTTTTTCGAAAGTCGTTGATGCCTCTAGTCATACCGATACCTGCAGGCCCATACCACATAAAGTTTGGATGCCAGTAATTTTCTAATTGCATACTCGCCAGTGACTTACCGTCAAAACGACCTAGTTCTTCGAGCATAGATAACACCAGCTGCTCTGATTGCAGACTTTGAGCAACATAAGATTCTACGGGATTTAAGCCATCCATAGTTGTTGGTGGCATCATCAAACCATCGTGCCCAAGGCTTTTTCGCAAAGGATTTACAGCTGCTTGATGCATAACGTCTAAGAAATCTAAGATGATATAATAGTTGACTATTTTCTCATTTTGCAGCTGTACTAACTCTGTAAATCTTAAGTAGACAGGCTTTTTAGTAGCAGGTATTCCAAGTAAGTCATTGACAAAATCACCTATGAAATAGCCCGTACCGGCAATCCATTTATACTCACCATCAATGCTATCAAACTCAATAAACGGCTTGCGTTCAAGGTTGTCTAATGACTGAGATAACACCTTCCAATACTGTTCTTTTATTGCATCGATGCCGTGAAGTTCATTTATTGGTTCGCTAGCGTATAGAGTCACGCTTTCGCTGACTATGTTAGTTAGCGGTAAATCGCGCGCCAGTGCATCGTAAAATTGGCTAATAATTGACATAATAATCCGTTGTTAAACCATGTATTGAATAGACCATAAAAAGATTAGGGTCAAAATGAAGAATGCAAATAACCAGTAGTTAACGCGGTCAACTTTACCTGGGATGCGATACCACCCATTTTCCTTTTCCGCTAATCCTTCTCTAGCAAATTTTAATTGCTGACCTTTAACTGTATATTCCGATAACTCATGTTGCTTGCCATCAATGATACGGCTAGCAATAATAGTGACAATCACATTGAAACCGGCACCAATCAAACAATACCAAGGCCACGCAACATCAGTCCCAAGTGCGACCGCTACAACGGCCACAAACCCAATTGCTGTTCCCACTAGTAAGCCATTTTCTGTCGCTTGTTTGGAGAAAAATCCTAGCCCAAACATACCCAGTTGAGCGCCTACAAAATAGGAACCTACCTTACTCAAGGCTTCTAAAATTGAACCAGAACTGTATAGGTGATACATGATGGCGGGGAAGATAATCAGTAGTGCCCAAAAAAGTGTGAACAGTCTAGATGCTTTCAAGTAATGCGCTTCTGGCGCTCCCTTTTTAAAATACTTTTTGTAGAAATCGATGGTGGTAACTGTTGATAATGAGTTAAAAGCTGAGTCTAGGCTCGACATAGATGCGGCCATCACAGCCGCTGCTATCAGCCCCATTAAGCCTGGCATCCCGTATTCAGCCGCAAACTCTAGGATAATGAGGTTTTCGTTATCAAATGTTTTGCCTTGATAATAACTATAAAAAAGTACCCCAAGAATAATAAAAAATAAGTAGATAAAAAAAGCAGCAAAACCCATTAGTAAATAGGACTTTTTAGCATCGCCTATGTTTTTTGCCGCTAACGTTCTTTGAACCATCATCTGGTTAGTACCATAAACTGTTGTATGATAGAGCGTCATAGCAATAATACCGCTCCACACTGTGGTAGTAGCATTAAAATCCCAATCTGTGATCAATGGGTTGAGTTTACCTTCTGCTTTAAGCTGCACCAGTGAGTCCATGACCGAAAAACTACTCTCATTAAGCAGCGCATAAAAGATAATACCTGCGCCAGCAAATAAGATGACTGACTGAATAACATCTGTCCATATTACCGCAGTAATACCGCCAAGAACGGTATAAGCCAGTGCAATAAAGGTAACAATAAATATGGCAAGTATGACATCTACACCCGTAATAAAGCTCAATACGGCAGAAGTTGCATAAAGTACAGCAGCAGACGACATAGTTTGTGAGAGTAACCAGATGGAAGAAATTAACGCTCTAGCACGCTTCCCAAACCTTTTTTCTTGATACTCATAAATAGACGCCACGCCTGAGTTATAAAAGAAAGGGAAAAAGAAGATAATAACGATCATTATTACTAGTGGGTAATTAAGGTGGATCGCGATAACGCTGAGTCCGTCTTTGTAAGCCCAAGCTGGGGCACCCAGAAATGTCATGGCGCTGACGTAGGTGGCCACCACAGAAATTCCAATGGCCCACCAAGGAGTGGTTCTTTGACCGATATAAAAATCATTATCGGTTTTAATCCTTTTTCCTATCACCAAGCCTAATAGTAGATTTGCAACTATATATACTATTAATATGCTCCAATTTAAGACGCCAAATTCCGTCATAGTAGTTTCCCTATCTTTTCTTTTTATTGTTTCAAGTACTAAGTTTTACATACCTGTGTCGTTGACTTAGGCAACACCAAATTGAGATAGTAAAACTGCTACTTTTAAAGTCCTAGTTATATCTATCCTAGGAACGATACAAATCATTACTTTAAATGTCACGCTCATCTGCTCTGGTCAAATTATTCTAGATAAGACATGTAAACACGAACTCTAATTTTATCTTATTATTAATTGACTTCGAAGTCATTAGTAAATAGAATTTTTTTAGAATTAGTTTGCAACCAAAAAGAGAGCAATACACATGGCCAGTTTTCAAAACGAAAAAGCTTACGTAATGGAATATTTCACCGCAATGGAACAAGCAAATTCAACTTCACTTGCGCAAGTTCAAGCATCTTTTATGGCTGACGATTATGAATTTTACGGTGTGTATCCTTTTAATAAGATAAATAATTTACAAGATGTAACTAACGACGTGTGGCAACCTCTTTACCGCTCATTTAAAAATATTCAAAGACGCCAAGACGTGTTTATCGCTGGTTCAAACGAAATCAGTGGTGATACCTGGGTAATGAGTATGGGGCATTTTATGGGGTTATTTGATGCTGATTGGTTAGGGATAAAGGCCACACGAAAAGTTGTTATGCTGAAATATGCTGAATTTAACTGTGTTGAGAACGGTAAAATTACCAAGACAGGATTGTGGTTGGACATCATTGGACTTATGCAGCAGGTCGGTATCAATCCCTTGCCCCCACAAACAGGTGCCAACTTAGTTCACCCTGGACCACGTCATCACAATGGCTTGGTATTTGATGAGCAGCCAGCTGAGGAGGCAGTCAAAACCTTAGAAGTGCTCAATACTATGATTGATGATTTGAGCCAGCTAAATAAAACCGCTAATGATAGGGCAGGTGAGCAGGTAATGAAAAAGAACTGGCATGCTGACATGGCTTGGTTTGGCCCTGCAGGTATCGGCTCAACCTACACTATTGCTCGCTATCAAGAACAGCATATGTATCCCTTTAGAGAAGGTCTAACTGATAAAGTGTTTAACGGGCATATTTGCCGCTTTGCTGAAGGGCAATTTGCCTGCTTTTTTGGATGGCCAAATTTATCAAATAGATCCAAAGGAGGCTTTTTAGGCATGCCCAGTGGTGATATCCAAGCCGATATGCGAATTGTCGACGTGTATTACCGAGAAGGTGATAAATTGCTCGAAAACTGGGTAATGATGGACATTCCTTATTGGTTAAAACAGCAAGGGGTTGATATCCTGGCACGGACTGCCAGTATAGAGAATCCCCCAACGTAATACGCTTACTGTTGTTTTGTAACTTATCTGTGTTCAACACTACGCCTGAGTGTTGGACTCATTACGCCGATTAGCCCAAAAAATATTTTGAAGGTTGCACACTGCAATCCACAAAGTATTCTTTAAGAAATTATTTAAGACAGCCACTATCACAACTCACACCTGTCGTTATTAATAGCCTAATTAAGCGTACACCATCCTATTATTTATTTCGGCTAGTAATTGTAATGGGCACTTTTTAGTTAGCAATCTTAAAATCTATTTTCAAAAGTACATATAATAATTGATAGCGAAGTTTCATGTGTGCTGAAACTGTGCGCGTTGTTAGTTGATTATTTTGAGCATACCGCGTCTACAAATATCCAATTAATCGGTGAGATAGAAAATGGAAACCACTGAAATCCAGCAAGTATTGTTAGAAAACAAAAAGAAAATACAGCAACTGAGCAAACTGCAGTACGACTTTGAACCCGAAGCTGTTAAGCACCACTTATATGGACTTTTTAGTTCCGATGCTGTTATTCAACTTTGCTTTCCCTTCGAACAAATAACAGATGTAGAAAGTTTTTTTAATCAAGCGTTAATGCCACTGCTTCATTCAATTCCTGATCTTGAACGTCGAGACACTATTATTATGTCAGGACCAACAGCACAGGGTAGCCATTGGGTAGGATGTTGTGGCTTTTATTGCGGCATATTTGATAAGCCTTGGTTAGACATCCCAGCAACAGGTCACATGGTCTCGTTACGCTTTCACGAGTTTTATAAGTTTGAGGCTAATAAGGTTACAGAATATCAAGCTATTTGGGATATTCCTGATGTTATGATGCAAGCTAATGCGTGGCCAATGGCACCAAGTCTAGGTCGTGAATGGCTTGTACCTGGACCTGCAAGCCAAGATGGCATCACAATGAAAGCTTGGAACAAAACTCAATCTAAAAAATCTGAAACTTTAGTGGGTGACATGTGTGTGGCGCTGGGAAACTATGCAACCGGAGGCGCTGCAGCTATGCGCTTGCATGATTATTGGCACCCCAGATGTTCATGGTATGGACCATCTGGCATTGGTACTGCTAGAACAATCAACGGCTTTAGAGATTGGCACCAAATCCCTTTCCTCAATGGTTTACCTGATAGGGTGGGTGATCCTCATGCAGGTCATTTATTTGCAGATGGTAATTATACCGCTTTTACTGCCTGGCCGGGTATGCATATGACTGTATCTGGTTCAGGTTGGTTAGGCATTGCCCCTGGCAATCAAAAAATAAGCATGCGTAGTTTAGATTTTTGGCGTGTAGAGGGTGACCTGATCCGAGAGAACTGGGTATTAATAGATATGCTTTCTGTTTACCACCAGTTAGGTATTGACGTACTAGCTAGGATGCGTGAATTCAATAAAGCACGTCGTTAGGTACTATAAAAACATCATAAATATGCGCATTAGCTACTAATACTTAAAATGACTTCGAAGTCTATAATGTTAAATTTGTGATCTGATGAGGGTTATTTATCTATACCGAATAACAGTTATTGTAGATTAAACAGCCATTAACAAGCGGTTTAATCACTGAAAATGTTAATTTTCAGTTGATTTATTAGTGATTCCGAAGTATTTTTTGATATAAGATATTTGCATAATAATAAAACTATCAATCTTCGGAACATTTTAGTCAGCTCAGCATCGGGAATAAAAGTATGAAAATGAAAGCACACAATTTATTTAAAACAACTATCGCACTGGCTGTGGCGAATGCCATAGTAGTGTCGAGCGCATATGCTCAAGTAAAAGCAGAAAAAGAAATTGAAATAATAGAAGTCAGCGCTACTAAGCGCGTTACCAATATTCAAGATGTGCCACTTGCAGTTACTGCTATTAGCGGCAGCGAATTGGTAAACATGCAAATTACTGATGTCATGTCTTTAGAGAAAGTTATTCCCGGTGTGACCATAACCAGTTTTGGTAATAATCCACAAATAATACTCCGCGGTGCAGGTAGCGCAGGGACTACTGATATTGCAGTTCCTATTTATCACAACAATATGTACTTACCTACAACTGGACAAGCGCTGGCAGGTTATTTAGATATCGAACGCATAGAAGCATTACGCGGACCCCAAGGAACATTATTTGGGCGTAATACATTTGGCGGCTTGATTAATGTTATTACCAAAAAACCAGATCTTGAAGAATTTTCGTTTGGTGGTGCAGCAACATTAGGTGATTATAACTTAATAAAAACTGAAGGATTTGTTAACGTTCCGATCAGTGACAACGTTGCTCTTCGTATTACTGGCGCTGATGAAAAGCGTGACGGTTACGTTGAAAACATCCTTAATCCAAATGGTGACATAAAAGATTCAGATTACAGCTACATTCGTGGTCAACTATTGTTTGTGCCAAGCGACACCTTATCTATTAACTTGACCGCGTCGCATTGGAAAGATACCGGTAACGGCAGCTTAAACTTCGGTTACAAACCAGCTGGTATTCCGCTTGACAAAAACGACCCTACACGTATTAATGCAGCAGATGGATTTTTAGACCCGCGTTTTGGTGTTTATGAAGGCTGTGCTGACGGTTCTCCTGACAGGCCAGGAGGCAGAACCGTCTCCGGTGGTAATGTCTGCGCTGGAGATGCTCTTGCTAGTATTGTCCCTGGTGCAAGAACCATCGATTATGATTACACTCCTAATCGAGAACTCGAAGAAACATCGTTTTATGTGAGTATTGATTGGGAAGTTGCTGAGCATAGCGTCATGGTTAATGGTGCTATGTTTGATTATCAATCCATTAACTTAATGGATGCGGATCTTTCTGGTTTAGCTTCTTGGGTTGATGGTAATTACAGCACCAGTAAATCAAAACAGGTTGATGTTACCGTTTCTTCGTTATTTGATGGACCGTTACAATATACCGTTGGCGCTTATTATTTTAATAGTCAAGATCCTGACAATCGCTCTGCTTATATCTTTGGTAGCTTGGTTGAATCTTGGTCTGGTTATACTGGAGCAACACCAGAAACGCCATCATGGGCGTCTTGGAATAGTGAAGGCCGTGGTGGGACTAAATCCACTGCTTTATATGGGCAAGCAACGTACGCCTTAACTGATAAATTAAATATGACCGCGGGTATTCGTTTCACTGAAGATGACCGTGAAGCTCAAAGCGCTGACCCACTAAGTTTTGATGATTCTGTCGCACGTTTAGGTCCAACATTACCCGTTCGCACATATGGAACTCGAGAAGTACAAAAAGGTATTGATAAGAATACTGATTATCGTCTAGGCGTAGATTATCAACTTGACCAAAACCTTATGGTCTATGCAACTTACGCGACTGCTTATATTGCTGGTTCAACGGATATCACCACACAAACTTTACTTACCCCACAAACTAATAAAGCTTTCGAGATAGGTGCAAAGTCAACCTTGCTAGATGGTACTTTGCGTTTGAATGCAGCGGCGTATAGTGGAAAATTTGAGGGCTTAACAACCACTGCTTTCATTGAACAAGGTGACACTGGTATTTCCGTAGCAACGCAGGTCCCTGGTGGTTCAATCTTATCACGTGGGCTTGAAGTCGAAGGTTTTTGGGATGTAACTGACGCATTAGTCGTCGATTTTGGTGTGTCGATTGATATGTCACAGTATGATGAGTTTATAGTGGATGCAGGTAATCTTGTTTGGAATGGCACTGCACCGATAGGCTCTGAAACCATTAGTGATTCTTTTGTATACGTGGTGGATGGCGAAGACACACCTTATACACCGGATATTACGGTGGGTGTGGGTGTGTCTTACTTTATCGACTTGGGTGATATGGGTACCATAAAACCGCATGTATTCGCTTACTATAACTCAGGTTATGTGAGTAACCGCGCCCCCGTATTTTTCGCTGACCAAGACGCCTATACTAAACTAGACCTTTCGGTTAAATGGCAATCTACTGATGGAAATTATTCAGTACAAGCCTATGTTAATAATGCATCTGATGAACTGATTAAAACCTATACTGAGATATTCAGTCGAGCGAGAGTGGCATATGACTACAATTCTCCACGTAACTTTGGTGTAAGACTTGCCTACAACTTCTAAAGTGTAAAGTTATACGACGTTAGTATATATTGGCCTACATCGAGTAGGCCTTTTTATTGCCAATTTCCCTAAAAAAATACAAGGACTGCTGTGAACCAACTAGTCGTTAATCAATTACAACAAGGTTTTCAGTTACTTCAAAACGGGCGCTTGCTTGATGCTCAACATGTCTTTGAAGATATCTTAAAAGTAGACCCTTTGAATGAGCATGGCTTGAATCTGCTAGGCGTAGTTTTTATTCAAATGCATCAAGCTGAACAAGCTGTCTTTGTTCTAGAAATGGCACTTACTGTTAACAATAAAGATGCACAAACATATAACAATTTAGGGTTGGCGTTCAAAGAATTACATCAATTTATAAAAGCGCAGCAAGCCTTTAACTCTTCTTTGACTTTGAATCCACAGCAGACCCAAACATTAAATAATTTAGGTAATGTATTAGCCGCACAAGACCAGCACAAACAAGCTATTGTAGTATTTGATAAAGCTCTTAAACTCAGCGCTAATTATCCAGAATGTTTATCTAATTTTGCACAGTCTTTAAAAGAATTGGGAAACCTAGAGAGCGCCTTTAAAGCGATTGAACACGCTAATCATCTTGAACCAAATAATAGTTATTACTTAAATGTGAAAGGTGAAATTCAACTAGCAAAAATTGACTATGAGAACGCACAGCAAACCTTTGAAAAAGCGATTGCTGTAAACAATTATACGCCCGCACACATTAATTTATCCACTGCGCTAAAGCAGCTCGGTAGCTATGAAAAAGCAAGAACATGTTTACAAGGAGTCATCAAAGATGAGCCAAACAACAGCGAGGCGCACAATCATCTTGGAGTATTACAAGAACAACTAGGCGAATTTGATTTAGCTGCCACAAGCTTTCGAATGGCGCTTAAACATACACCTAATCATGCTAGTTCTTTTTATCAATTAGCGAAGCTTAAAAAACAAACATTAAAGACTGAGGAAGTCGAGAAAATTTCTGAATTGCTTGCTGATAGTGTAACGCCAAACGTATTTAAGGTTTCTTTATTCTTTGCCTTAGCAGTGCATTACGACAAGTCTTTGCAGTATGCGTTAGCGATTAAAAACTATGCTTATGCGCAGCAAATAAAAGCAGAAAAATGTCCATACAACAGTAAACTCACTGAACAATATCGAGCGGCAATAGAAGATACATCGCTTACATCGCCAGCAAGGGTATGTATGCAGCATGTTCATCCTACTTTCATTATTGGTATGCCGCGTTCAGGTACTAGTCTAGCAGAACAAATATTAGCATCTCACTCCCAAGTCTTTGGTGCCGGTGAGCTAGGTTATATCAATGATTTAGTAAAGATTGCAGAACAAACTAGTAATACACCTTATCCTTATTGCTTAACTAAACTTAGCCCATTACAACTCACTGAACTTGGCCGTCAGTATAAACAAAGAATGCTCAAAAACTTTGGTGAGCAAACTTACCTCACTGACAAAAATCCGCTCAACTATAACTTTGTGGGATTTATAAAAGCTATTTTGCCTGACGCTAAATTTGTTTATTGCCAGCGCGATGCTGTAGATAATTGCCTGTCTATTTTTAAATTACCCTTTGATGATAGCCAAGGTTACGCTCATGATTTAAACGCTTTGGGTCATTACTATCGTGAGCATGAACGCTTAATGAAATTTTGGATGAATTTATATAGCGCAGATATTATTACCATCAAATATGAAGCAGTAGTGGACAACCAACCCAAGCAAACCGCTCGATTACTCGAGTTCTTAGGTCTTGATTATGAACAAGCAACAGAGCGCTTTTATCAAACACAACGCATAGTGATGACACCAAGCGCGGAGCAAGTAAGACAGCCCATCTATAAAACGAGTGTCAACGGCTGGCAAAAATATGGTGATGCACTAGAACCCCTCCAACAAGCCCTCAATCAGTATAAATGAAGACTACTTTTTAGGATTGTTAAACCAATTGATATCATGAGTGCTCATTTGCTGAAGTCCTATTTGCTTGTGATTTTCTGAGAACCACTTATGTGGGCTAATAGTCAACGAGTGAGTATTACCCGGGTACTCAAAGTTAATCGCGCTACCGCCAGACTTTAATATTGTCTGAACCAGTTCTTGGTTCCATTTAGATGGGGAGTAGTAGTCACGATCCGAATGATGGAGTACCAGTGGCTCCTGAAGGTATTGAGGATAATAAATCGGTGATGTTGCCGCATATGCTGCTTGAATATGATTTGGATGTTGAACAATAGTTCGACCCGTGTCATCTGTTTTTAATGTATAAAAATCTGTAACTAAATGATTTTTTTGTAAGATGTCGTACATCTCATCATACTTATTTTTAAACGCCTGTTTTACTGTCGATGTCGACCACGTCTTATTTTGCCATGTCCATTTGGAGAGATTGGGTGTGCCTATCCAATCTGCAGGAAAACCAAACTGAAAGTCAGGATTGACCTGTCCATCGTATCCTGCTGCATGAGAAGTCCAACGACCATCCCCTGCCAAAAAAGCCTGTGGCGACGTGGACATCGAACTATATAACTCTCCTTGCTGTAAACGTGGTAAGAAACACCCAGAAAAAATTGAGGCAGCACTAATTTGTTGCTTGACCGTGGATGACTCACCTGCAATCGCTAAGACCAACAACGCAGTATCGCCACCTTGTGAATGACCGGATAAAAAGACTTTGTTAGGGTTCATATTAACTGGGCTTGGTCTTAACTTTAAGGTTGTTATAGATTGCATACTGTCGAGCGCGTTGAGCATGTCGATGGCATAAAAAATAGGACTAATATAACTGGCGTTATCCCAGCGTTGCATAAATTCTATACCTTGGGCCGAGACGCCATTAACTGTGCCATGGCCACGCCAGCCTGGGGTTATTACTACATAACCTTGCTTTGCTAGACTATCAATATACTTAGCCTGACTGCCTTTTTGGTCAAGAAAAAAATTAAATGATGGTGCGTTTTCAATCCCTACCCAGCCATGACTGTAAAGTAAAACAGGGTAACCTGTTGCGGGCGCAGATTTTTGTGGAATATCGATGCGTGCGTAGTTAGTTAGTCCATCACTTTTATAGCTAAGCATAAAAGAAGAATAGCCATCACTATTGTTGTCTACGGCTTCAGGTTTGACAAACTCACTGCCGTATTGTCTGTTGCGTAAATGCGATATAGATAAAACAGACAAGCTAGGTATGTCTGGGGTTGTCCAATTCATAGGTGGTGGGTTAATAGAGCTCGATTTTCCAGTTGCGCTAGCGTTCAAAGGTATGAGTAGTATAAAAACACTCAATATTATTTTTATGCTACACATACTTTTGACCATAATCTTGCTCATAGCTAACCCGTTTTATGGTTGGTTTTGCTTGGCTTGTGCGAATTTAGCTTGGAGTTGATTAGCCCCCGCTAACATAAAGCTGTGATCTGACCCTAATAAAAATAATGAAACTCGCTGTTTGAGCCAATAATCTAACTCGTCTAAATTGGCGATAAACATACCCGTTGCAAGATTGTGTTTATTCGCAACTTCAACAATTCTGTTCACTGTTTCTAACACTCTAGGTGCATTAGGATCGGTTTCTCCTAACGCAACGGTTAAATCCATTCTACCAATAAACAAACAATCTACGCCTTTTACTTGGCAAATAGCATCAAGTTGATCAAGTGCGTCGATATCTTCAATTTGCGCTATTACCGCAGTATTATTGGCGTTATGTGTCAGGTTTTGTTGTATGTTGTTAGTGGTATAACCTGCCATTCGAGTAGAGCCTGCATATCCGCGGCCGTTATGACCGTAGTAACATTGCTTCACAATATTTTCTAACTGCGGAGCATTTTTTACATGGGGAATAACTATGCCATCGGCGCCTAAGTCTAAGGTATTCAAAATCGTGTCATGATGATCATTTGGAATACGTACTAAAACGTGTTGTTGATTTGCTTTCGCTGCCAAAACGCAGCTATCTAAGTCGCGTCTGTCAAAAGGTGCGTGCTCTGCATCCAGACACAACGTCGCAAAGCCGACTTTTGATAACACTTCTGTGTTATGAAAGTGTGGTGTTTTAACAAACGTTCCTAGTAATGGTTGTTTGTTGGCGAGTGCTTGTCTAAATTTATGCATAATATTTACTTATCCATTGTTTAATAATATTGGCAATGACTGCAGGTGCCTGCAAGGGAGCAAAGTGACCACAATCTGGCAATAAGTGCAGTTCAGATTGAGGTGCGGCTTTGGCCATCATCTGCTGGTGCTCGGGGGGGCAAGGTTGGTCATCGAGTGCGCCTACTATCAATAGGGGGTGATTGAAGTGAGTTAACACCTCAAAAGAATCTGGACGTGCAGCGAGTACTTTTAACTGCGCTTCGAAAGTTTTAACCCCCAACTGTTTGGCCATCGTTGTAACTCTTTGACCTTGATGGCAATGAAGATTACAAAAGTAGACAGGTAAGTATTCTTGTTGAATAAGCTTTTCAATACCTTGAGTTTGTGCGAATTTGAGATGGATATCCCTACTGACTTTGCGCTCAGGCAAGTCTGCATGACAATTGCTATTTAGGAGTACCATGCCAGTAAGTTGTGTGAGGTTCATTCGGACCAATTCAAATGCCACCATACCTCCCATGGAAAACCCCACTGGAATAAATGGTCGTGTACCGACAACACGCATAACTTCAGCTGCCATATCTGCTAAATTATCGTGTTTATCAAAGTTAATAATTTTTGTTTCAAAGGGTAAAACTGCCAATATCGGTATGAACATTTCGCTGGTACACAAAGTACCAGGTATAAAAACCAGCAGTGGTTTATGTTGCACTTTTTGCTGGGCCTACAGTGTCTCCCTCAATTAAAGACCCAGACCATACGCGCAGTTGAGCTGGATTTTCAGGCGATGCTATTTGTTCAAGTAAAATATCAACAGCGGCTTTTGTCATTTGTTCTACAGGTTGCTTAATAGTCGTGAGTTGATAGCTATGCCAAAATACTGCATTTACGCCATCAAATCCCACCACAGATAAATCTTCTGGGACTCTTAATCCAAAGTGTTTTCTGGCTTCATCTATGACACCAATTGCCATCGTATCATTGCCACATATCACAGCGGTAGGAGCGGGGTGTGATGCCATCCACTGTGAAAAAGCGTGTCGGCCTGAGTCGTAACTAAAATCGCCATATTGTATCGGTACATCGTTATTACCTTTACTGGCTAGCGCCTTGATAGCCAGTTCACAGCGTTCTTGGGCAACATCAGATTCTGCGGGACCTGCGACAACTAAATATTTGTGGTGCTCAAAGTCATGCAAAATATTAACTAGCTCATAGATACCTTGTTCATGGTTACAGCACACTGAACTTGCCGAATGACCAGAAACTCGACGATTGTAGAGTACAACTGGGATCTGATGATCTTTAAATTTATTAATGCTTTCATTATCAAAATGGGCCGCAATTGCGATGACACCATCTACTTGAAAGGTCCATATGTGTTCTAAAATATCGTCTAAGCCTGCAGCATCATCTAGATTGAAAAGTAATACCCGTTCGTTTTTTTCAGATAGACGTTTGTTCAATAAAGACAATACTTCAGGATAAATAAGGTTGACTCGAGAAGACAAAATAACCGCCACCATGCCAGACCGTTTGGTGATCAACATTCGCGCAATAGCGTTAGGTTTGTATCCTAACTCATTTGCTGTTGCTATCACTTTTGCCTTGGTCTTTTTAGAGACACTCCTACCATCAATATACACTCTAGATACAGCAGACTGAGAAACGCCTGCTGCCTTTGCTACATCGTAGGATGTGACGCGCTTTTTGCTATTCAATTTATTTTTTCTCGTATCGTCTCAGGCGAATGTCGGCTTGTTCTTTATGCCCGGCAAAGCCTTCAACCGCACAAAGACGGGAGCAGTAATTACCAACCACAACAGAAGCTTCCTCTGTAATGTGTTGAAAAGTACAGGTTTTTATAAACTTACCGACCCATAGACCACCAGTATAGCGTGCCGCCTTTTTAGTTGGTAGTGTATGGTTAGTGCCGATACATTTATCACCGTATGAAACATTGGTTTCGGGACCTAGAAACAAGGCACCAAAGTTTTGCATATTATTTTTATAAAAATCGGTGTTTTCTGTCATCACTTGTACATGTTCGAAAGCTAAGTCATTGGCTACTTGCAGCATTTCTTGATGCGTGTCGCAGACTATGACCTCGCCAAAATCGCGCCATGCTTGACCCGCTACTTCACCTGTTGAGAGAACCTGCAGCTGGCGCTCTACCTCTAGCATGGTTTCTTTTGCTAGCTTCTCACTGTTTGTCAATAGTATTGCTGGTGACGTAGGACCGTGTTCTGCTTGGCCTAATAAATCGGCTGCACAAAGTTCACCATCGACACTTTCATCGGCGATGACCAAGGTTTCGGTAGGTCCAGCAAATAAATCAATACCTACACGACCAAATAATTGACGTTTGGCTTCAGCTACAAAAGCATTACCTGGGCCAACAATCATGTCTACAGGCGCTATTGTCTCAGTACCGATAGCCATGGCTGCAACTGCTTGTACCCCTCCAAAACAATAAATTTCATCAGCACCAGCCATATCCATTGCCACTACAATCGCTGGCGACGGTTTTCCATTAAAAGGTGGTGCGCAGGCGATAACTCGCTTTACACCTGCTACCTTAGCCGTGACCACACTCATATGTGCAGAAGCTACAAGTGGATATTTGCCACCTGGTACGTAACAACCTACTGATTCCATCGGAATATGTTTGTGACCCAAGGTGACACCAGGTAATGTTTCGACTTCAACGTCTTTCATGGAATCTCGTTGAATCTGTGCAAAATTTCTGACCTGTGCTTGCGCCCAGCGAATATCTGAAATCACTTGTTCGCTAAGTTCATCGTAGCAAGCGGCGATATCTTGTTTTGATAACCTAAATGACTCCGGAGTCCATTTATCGAAGGTTTCAGAGTATTTTCTTACTGCTGCGTCACCATTTTTTTCAATCTCACCAATAATATCCTCAACAATACTTTGGACCTTTTTATTAGACTCAGACTTTTCGTGCTGAGTAGGCCCTTTCTTAAGATACTTGATCATAATGTCACTCCGAATTTATATTTGATTATGCTGTATTACGAATAATGGTTGCCAATTCAAAAATCTTACTTAATAATGACTTCGAATGCAAAATAAAATTTGAGAGGCGTATGATTGGTTTCAGTACTGACTTATTCACTGGAAAAACATTGCTGATCACAGGCGCAGGTAAAGGTATCGGCCGAGCTTGCGCGACACTTGCAGCGCAGCTGGGTGCAAACGTTATTGCGGTGGCCAGAACAAAACAAGATCTACAAGATTTACAAGCAACGAACCCAAAAAATATTGAAATTTGGGTAGAAGATGTACTATCAGATACATTTATATCTAGACTAAAACAACTTAAGCAACTCGATGGCCTGATTAACAATGTAGGCACTAATCGGGTTGCAAATCTGCTTGAACAACCCTCAGAAGATTTAGATGTGATGCTCGATATTAATATTAAAAGTTTATATCGCACTTCTAAAGCTGCAGTCTCGGTGATGCAACAATCCGGTGGGGCAATTGTGAATATGTCATCCCAAATGGGTTTTGTGGGCTCTCCAGGCAGAACACTGTATTGCATGACTAAGCACGCCGTAGAGGGATTAACTAAGGCAATGGGCGTGGAACTGGCGCCAAGCAAAATTCGTGTTAATTCAGTTGCTCCTACATTTGTGTCAACAGCGCTGACAGCACCTATGTTAGATGACCCAGATTTTAAAAAATTCGTGTTTGAGATGATCCCAATGAATAAGTTGGCAACTCCTGAAGATGTTGCCAACGCCTGCATTTTTTTACTTAGTGATTTGGCGGCGATGATCACCGGCACCTGTATCAAGGTAGATGGCGGCTGGACCGCTCGTTAGTAACTGAGTAAATAAACAAGCAAACAAATAAGTAAATAAATAAATAAAAATAAATTACTGGAGAATATGATGTCTCTTCAAACAAGAGCGGTTCGTTACGAAGAATTAAAACCCTGCATTAATGCATTCATTGATACCCGCAGTCCGGGCTCTGACAAAAAAGAAAATTTCACCATTATTGGTCCTGGTGTAGCAGAAAATCCCAACCAACACGTGCATATTAAGATACCTCACGGTTTCAATATTGGAGGTGCTCGCCAACCAGCTAATTGTCTTAATTCACAACATAGTCATTTAACAGAAGAAGTATTTGTTGTGCATTATGGCAAATGGGATTTTATCACCGGTGTTGACGCAAACGATGGACGAGTGTCTTTAGATAGTGGCGATATTATCTCACTTCCAATGGATGTTTTTAGAGGTTTTGAGTGTATTCAAGGGCTTTCTGATGGCATGCACAAAGGCTTAGGCTACTTACATGCAGTATTGGGTGGAGACGATCCAGGTCGTGTTTTATGGGCACCTAAAGTATTTGATATGGCACAAAATTATGGGCTGATCCTATTAGACGACGGGTCTTTGATTGATACCATTGCGGGGCAAAGCATACCGCCTGGAAAGAAACCTATGTTAGTCACTAATGCCCAACAAATTGCCGAACATAGGTTTGTAGATAGCGATGCATTAAATCAATATATTATTCGAACTGCTGATTTTGATTGGCAAAATAACACTGCACTATCCAAATTTGAAGGTGTCTGTGAAGTGTCATTAATTGGCGGTGAGTCAACTGCAGAAGGTATTACTACGTCTAAATTAGGCTGGAACCATGGTTTTGTAGTTCGAGCATTAAAACTCCAAGCCGGTGCCTCGATCCCTGCGCATCAGCGAGCCGAAGAAGAAGTCATTTTTGTGCATCAAGGTGCATTAAGTATCACTGTTGATGGGGAAAGCATTCAGCTAGTCGCAGGCGATAACTTTACTACGCCTATTGGCAGCGAGCGAAGCTTTAATAATTTATCTGATTCAGAGTCGGTTTGTTATGTAACGCGCAGAGGTGACAGTCCACAGCCACCGGTGTTTAGTTCTTAAATATTTTATTTAAGCTGAGTCATTACTTTATTTGAGTCGCTTAGTCACATGAGACCTTGCATGGTTACTTTTAGTTACTTTTAGTTACTTTTAGTTAAAGCGGTACTGACGCCCCTAAGTTAAGAAACCCAATTGAGATTTTATGATAAGTGTTTTTGATATGTTTAAAGTGGGCATCGGACCTTCTAGCTCACACACAGTTGGACCAATGCGCGCTGCATATTTGTTTGCAGAACAAATACAAACTCAGGGAAAACTTACTCAGGTTTTTTCTATAACGACTGAACTATTTGGTTCACTTGGCCAAACTGGTAAGGGCCACGGTACTGGAAAAGCTATTATTTTAGGTTTGTTAGGATACAGTCCAGAAAATGTGCCAGTTCAACAAATTGATAGTCTGTTAGCAAACGTTGCAACCAGTCAAACCTTAATGTTGTTGAATGCCCAGAAAATCGCCTTTTCAAATAATGGTGCGATTATTTTTCATCGCAGAAAAGTGCTACCTAAACACGCCAATGGAATGACCCTGTCTGCATTTTCTGAGCATAAATTACTTTTTCAGTGCACATATTATTCAATTGGTGGCGGCTTTATTGTAGAGGACAAAGACTTTGATACTCAAAAAAATGAGAAAATAGCTGACGCACAAGTAGATGTACCATACCCATTTTCAACTGCGCATGAATTAATGAAATTGTGCCAAGATAATGGTTTCCGGATCAGTACTTTGATGCTGAACAACGAAACTACTCTAAGACCAGAAAGCGAGGTGCGCGCAAACCTCCTCAATATTTGGAACACTATGCAGGAGTGTATAGAAAATGGGAAAAAAACTGAAGGAGTGTTACCTGGTGGGCTAAAAGTGTATAGACGTGCGTCTGCTCTTTTCTCAAGACTTGAAAATGAAAAAAGTAGTGACCCTATGGTGTGTATGGACTGGGTTAACATGTTTGCTCTGGCCGTAAATGAAGAAAATGCAGCAGGTGGCAGAGTTGTGACAGCCCCGACTAACGGTGCTGCAGGCATCATTCCGGCAGTGATGAGTTACTATCACAAGTTTGTTCTTCCTATGTCTGATGACACCGCGTGTCGCTTTTTACTGACTGCAGCAGCCATAGGTATTCTCTATAAGATAAATGCTTCCATCTCAGGTGCAGAAGTAGGCTGTCAAGGCGAGATAGGCGTGGCATGTTCGATGGCTGCAGGTGCACTAACAGAAGTCCTAGGAGGCTCAGTTGTTTGTGTTGAAAACGCTGCCGAGATAGGCATGGAGCATAACTTAGGGCTAACTTGCGATCCGGTAGGTGGCTTAGTGCAAGTCCCCTGTATCGAGAGAAATGCAATGGGGGCAATAAAAGCAATTAATGCATCAAGACTGGCACTACGTGGCACAGGCAACCATAAAGTATCACTCGATAAAGTGATTAAAACTATGTGGGAGACAGGCAATGATATGAAAGCCAAATATAAAGAAACTTCTCGTGGAGGGTTAGCAGTCAACATTATTGAGTGTTAGAAATATAGCCAAATTTATATTAATAAGCTGCTTATCAACTATAGATTGTCTTGTTTCTAGATTTTCAGAGCCTTACCAAGTACAAAAAAACCAATATTTGCGAACGGGTTGTTGGCATAGTTTTGAGCAGCCATTTGTAAGCAGCCAGTTGTAAACAATCAGTTGTAAGCAGTCAGTTGTGATGATGCCAAGTTACTTTGCTATAAAGTGGAGATTCACTTGCTTGTCAATATACGCTTTGATGAATAACGACTAGTTGATTATTTGCTGAGCACAGTTAGAAAATAACCATACAATAGCTCGTTCATAGCTACACAATATTGTTTTAGTCTAATCTCATTTCACCTCACGTATGAGTAGTAGCTACCTTGCAAAAATACCTTTTTCTTGAAATTTTCTATTTTTAATACTTAGCTCCTTTCATACAAATCATTAGTACATGTGGCTATATCAACGTTTTAAGCTGTGATTGCCTTTACAGACGATGCAAAATTAATTTTATTAACGTAAAGTATGTCAAGTTTATTAGGTCTTAGGGACCTAATATTCAATCTCCTGAGTTCTCGCGAATTTGTCGATTTTATATGGCATCTAAAGTGGTGGGCTGCGAAAACTTTTCTAGAAAATAAAAATGGACCCGATATGAAATCAGCGCTGATATTTACTTTGTCGTTAATCACCTTAGGATGCAGCAATTTTGGAGTTAAAGAGCCTGAATCTATAGCTAAGGTCGAGGATAAAATTGAGGTTATCTGTGAATGGGGTAATCAAAAATTTGATTTATGCCAGTATCAAACTCACCAAGAAATGCTTGCTGCTTTGTTGCAGGAGATGACGCTGGATGAAAAAATTGGTCAAATGACTCAGTCGGTGTGGCATAACAACGTGTCTCCTGAAATTATTCGTGATAAAACTATTGGCTCTATCATTCATACCCAAGGTCCTACACCTGGTCCAAATGCGATGGACTGGATCAACAAATTTAATGAGTTTCAAAGTCGTGCATTAGAAACGCGTTTAGGTATTCCCTTGTTGATTGCTGTAGATGCGGTGCATGGTCAAAACACCTTTGAAGGTGCGGTTATCTTTCCCCATAACATCGGTATGGCCGCAACTAGAAATATGTCGTTAATCGAGCAAGCCGCACAGATCACTGCGTTAGAAGTAGCAGGGACCGGATTCAACTGGACCTTCTCACCTTGTATCGCTATGCCGCAACACGAGCACTGGGGTAGGGTATACGAAGGTTATACAGAAGACAGAGACCTAACCACGACAGCGGTGATTGCATCTATAGCGGGTCATCAAGGTACAAGTTTGGCGCATCGTCATACCGTTGCCGCTACCGCCAAACACTTTTTGGGTGATGGTGCGACGGATGGCGGCATAGAAGGTGGTAATGCCACTATGACGGATGAGGTGATGCGAGAAACCTATCTGCCTCCTTATGCCGCAGCAGTTGACGAAGGTATTGCATCGGTCATGGTTGGGTTTAACTCCTACAATGGAGTGAATTTACATCAACATAGGCACTTGGTCACCGATGTATTAAAAGGTGAGCTGGGATTTAAAGGTGTTGTGGTGAGTGACTGGAATGGTGGTATTCGTTTTGGTGCGCCCCATACTGTGATTAACGCAGGCGTTGATATCGCTATGCAACCAGGTAATCATGATGAATTTATGTCAAAACTGAAAGCTTCAGTACTTGATAACACTGTGCCTATGAGCCGTATCGATGATGCAGTAAGCAGAATTTTAGCAATGAAATTTAAACTGGGCTTATTTCTAGACCCCTTTGCTAAAGAAGAATTTGCCACCCAAGTTGGCTCAGACCAGCATAGAGCCGTTGCCCGCCAAGCGGTTAGAGAATCATTAGTGCTATTAAAAAGTGACAATGATGCCCTACCACTATTACCCAATGAGTCAATTGCAGTGGTGGGTACGCATGCTAATAACAGTGGATTGCAAAGCGGTGGCTGGTCAATCCAATGGCAAGGACAAGCTGAAAACTATCTAGGCGCCACTACCATCTTTGATGGTATTAATGCCGTAGGTACCAACGTTGAATATGCAGAGCAAGGTTGTTATCCGGGTATGCCCGCTGATAAGGCCGTGGTAGTGGTAGGTGAAAGTCCTTATGCAGAAGGGTATGGCGACACCGATAATTTAAGGTTAACCGAAGCGCACCAAGAATTAATCACAGGTTGTAAAAACCTTGATAAAAAGGTCATTGTGGTACTGATTTCAGGCCGCGTATTGCTGATTAAAGATGAGCTTGCAAACAGTGACGCTTTTGTCGCCGCATGGCTACCCGGTTCTGAGGGCGCTGGAGTGGCAGACTTTTTGTTTGCTACTAACGGTTTCAAGCCAGTGGGACAGTCGCCTTATTCATGGCCGGTAAATTATGCAGATATTCCTCTTGCGCAAGATGCAGAGCATGCCTTGTTTAAATTTGGGTATGGCTTACAAGATTATTGATTGACCTATATCTTGCGAGTTGAACGCACCATTGAAAAAGCTGCCTGATGGCAGCTTTTTTTATACTATCAGCTGTTAACTAAAGATTTACATTTACATTTGCGATGGCAATGTTATGTGCTTTGATGAGATGAGATGAGATCCACGCCCCTAACGATTTGCTTAATAAAATATGAAACGCCATTTTTAGGTAATGTTTAAGGTATCTTCTCGCTGGTGGAGCAGTAAGGTACACCAGCACAACGAATAAGTGGATTAATCAAAGTTGTACATTAAATATCTGTGGCTGTTTTGTTAAAAATAGACTGTTCACAAGCTTCAAAAGAACTTTAACAGTGTGTGTTTTTGTCATCTATATCACTTGTATATGCTCAATATTCGATAACGTTCTTGCCCCTTGGTCACTGCCTTGCTTTAACTTTGTCAATATACTAGGGTACTTGTGACGGACTGTTACACGTGCAGTAAGTGGTGGTCTACAAGCGTTTACTCACATGAAGGATATAAGAGATGAAGAACACTATATTACGACTTACCTCAATGCTGGCTCTGCTCAGCTTGACAACCTTGGTTATGGCCGATGAATGGAGCAAAGAACAGACCGCAGCTTGGGCGGTAGTCACCGCGTCTTGGGAGGATGAAGTGGCTGGAAATGGAAAGTGGCCTTCTAATTATGTCCATCAAGACTTAGTGGCATGGGGTGCGTCTTGGCCTCAGCCTAGAGATAGTGCCTCTGTTACTAAGTGGTCTAGGTTTGACCAGCAAGCAGGTAAAACTCTTATTTATGAATTATTCCCAGTCGCCGTGGTAGTGGTTGCAGATACTGCTGTGGTTAATTACAACTCCGTGACAGTCGCTGAAAACTACGAGATGAAGCGTAAGCGTTCAACCACGGGTCTGATTGAGACTCTGGTAAAAGACGGCAAGAGCTGGAAGTTTCTATCTCTCACTAGCTTCGAGATCAAGTCTGGCGATTAGCGATTCAATAACCTCACTGAGAGCGGTTTAATAACTCAGCAATTAAACTAACAGGGTGGTGTGTTATTGCCCTGTTAGCTTTGTGACGCCACTCCCAAGCAATCACCCAGCGTTTATTTGAGTGAGCTGTGTCAAAGAATATTATGTTTAGAGTTCTTCCATCTAGGGCTCTTCCATCTAGAGTTTTTATACCTAGAACTCTTATATTTCCTAAAGCTGTTAACTTAGCCAACCATCGAAATGAACCAAGTTTCAATTTAAATCAAGTTTCCACTCAAAAAAATGCATAGTGCGAGTTCATTAGTGCTGCTTATATAAATCTAAGGGTAACGTTTAATTTACATAAGATGTTGAAGCAATTTTTGTTAGCTTCATTTTGTTAGCCTCATTTAATTGGCTTCGTTTAATTAGCTTCATTCAATTAGTCTCACTCAGATTGATGTCATCATCGTCATCATTACTACTATCACCTTGTCTATACACCGCTTTGTATCACTGATGATATAAATTATGGGGCTGGGTTTGTGTGCACCGCTTATTCATTTTTATAGTCATAGTGATGCGTATTTGAGGTGTTTGTTATGCACTTATTTTAAAATTGTCACACAACACTCTCATTGACATTTCGTTGACATTTGCGTAACAACATGATGCAATCGATTGCGTCAAGTGAATTTACTACCTTTTAGTAGTAATCTGCTTAATTTAGATCATCGTCATTGCAAGTCCACTAAAACTATAATTAGGAAATATCACAATGAAGAAAACGATTAAACTCACGGCTTTTGTATCAGCACTAATGCTACAGATTGGTGCTGCGCATGCAGGTATGAAAATTGGAATAACTCAAAATAATGTTGGTGTAGATAGCTATCAAACGACTTATGACAAGTCGATTAAAGAAGCCGCTGAAAATGCTTCCGATGTAGATGCCATTATACTTGATGCTGGTGGCAACATCGCACGACAAATTGCGCAGGTTCAGGTTCAGGATCTAATCCAACAAAACGTAGATGCGATTATTATCTGGCCTACCAATGGCCAAGCTATTGTACCAATAGTAAGAAAAGCTAATCTAGCTGGGATCAAAGTCATCATTACTAATTCAAATATCGCTGAAGCGGGATTAGAGTTTATTTCGGCTTTTTCTGGACCTAATAATATTACACAAGGCAAATACTCGGCAGAAATGATGTGTGATGCACTTAAAGGTGAAGGTCAAATAGTGCAAATATCAGGACAACCGGGTTACACAACCGCCATGGAACGTCAAAAGGGTTTTGAGGATCGCCTCGCAGTTGCTTGCCCTAATGTCACAATTGTTGAAACTCAACCAGGTGATTGGAATCGCGAAAAATCACAGCGTGTAATGGAAAACTTCTTGATCAAATATGATGATATTGATGGTGTTTATGCAGGTGACGATAATATGGGAATAGGCGCATTAAACGCAGCTAAGGCAGCTAAGCGCAGTGATATTAACTTCATCGGTGCGACTAATTTTGCGGTGGGTTATGAAGCCATGGCAAAGGGTGAATATTATGGCTCTGTTTATCAATCACCAGTCGATGACGCCCGCGCTGCATTGCAAACAGCTATTGACGTACTTAATGATAAATCTGTTCCAAAAATGAATTATTTTGATACTCCAAAGATCACTGAAGTCAATATGTGGAAGTTCACTAAACCCGTTTTCTAAGCCACTTTTTTCAATTAAAAATGCTTGTTGTTAGCTAAATAGCAACAAGCTTACTCGCGTATAAATGGTATTAACAATGACAAAATTAAAAAACGAACATGGGTTGTCAAAACCAAATGAAGAGAACAGATTAGCTAGAGCGGCGCTCAATATCTTCGCCCGCCAAGGGATATTAATTGTATTTGTTATCTTCTTAATTGGTTTTTCACTTTTTTCAGAGCGTTTTTTTAGTGCTGATAATGTGATTGCCGTTATTCGTCAAGCATCAATCATTGGTGTTATCGCATTAGGAGTCACCATAGTCGTAATTGGCGGGAACCTTGATCTTTCTGTTGGTTCTTTGCTGTCTTGTTGCACCGTTTTAGTGGTTGATCTTCACGATATTTTAGGACCATTTCAAGCAGTCGTTATTATGTTTTGTGCGGCACTAGTTATCGGAGCAATCAATGGTTATTTGATTGGGTATCTAAAGCTAAATTCACTGATTGTTACTCTTGGTATGTTATCTGCTATCCAAGGAATAACGCTGATATATACAGGGGGTCAAAACGTTGATATTCAAAATCAAAGTGATACATGGTTCACCTTTTTTGGTCGTGACTACTTATTGGGTATTCCAGTGCCTATATTCATTTTCATTGGATTAGGGATCATTACTGAAATTGTACTTAGGACCACATCGTACGGTAGAAAGATATTCTCTGTTGGGGGTAACCCGACTGCCGCTATATTTTCTGGCATCAAAAAAAATAAAATTGTATTTAGTACTTATCTAATATCTGCATTCGCTACTGCATGTGGAGCTCTTATATTAGGCTCTCGTGTTATGGGCTCTCAAAATAATGTAGGTCAAGGGTATGAGTTATTAGTGTTAGCAGGCGTCATCTTAGGCGGAACTAGCCTTATTGGAGGCTCTGGCAGCGCAATTAGAACGATCATCGGTGTGCTGATACTCAGTTTTATTCAAAATGGCTTGTTGCTACTCAGTTATCCATATTACGTGCAGTGGTTAGTCACTTGGGCGGTGATAATCCTCGCAGTATGGTTTGATATAGCGTCAACACGCGGCCGACTGTTTACCTCATATTAAAATGGCTATGTGCTTTTGGAGAATAAAATGTCATCTACAGTAAAAAAGATAAAGAAAACTAGCATGCTTAAAAAGCTTAAGAAAATCACTTTTGAACAGCCTATCTGGTTATTCATACTGCTTTGTGTCATAGGTTTTAGTTTTTCCTCAGAGTACTTTTTTGATTTGAATAATTTTAAAAATATCTTAGTTCAAACATCAACCATTGGTTTAATTGCACTCGGTTTAACCTTAGTTATGATAAATGGCAATATAGATCTTTCGGTAGGTGCGATTGTTGCCTTATCAGCCTGTTTAGCGGTTGATTTGCAAGCCGACTTTGGTATGTTTCCTGCGATTATCATTGGGCTTATTTCTGGTGTTGTGTTGGGAGCGCTGAATGGGTTGATCGTTTGGAAAACAGGTGTTGATGCTTTTATTGTGACTCTTGGAGCGATGATTGGCATAAGAGGTTTAGTATTTGTTTACACTGAAGAACAGTCATTTTTTGCTAATGACTTTGCTTTTTCTGACATGGGCAGTAGCTCAATTGCTGGAATACCAACACTGGCATTAATTTTGGTTGGTTTTGCAATATTAGTACATTTTATTCTCGCTTATACAATTCATGGCCGCAACACCTACGCTGTGGGTGGCAATCGACAGGCTTCAATCGACGCAGGTATACGCGTAGGTCCAAATATAGTGATAAATTTCGCTATTTGTGGTTTTTTAGCTGCTTTGGCAGGCGTCACTTTATCTTCGCAAATGGGAGCTGCCACACCTAATTTAGGTCGCGACTTTGAGTTATGGGCTATCACGGCTGTTGTGCTTGGTGGTACAAAACTTACTGGTGGAGTAGGCAGCATTGTTGGCACATTCGGTGGTGTTATTGCGATAGGCATTTTGCGTAATGGTATGAACTTACTCCAGGTTCCTTCATTTTATGTACTTGTCATAATGGGTGTCATTTTGATCACCGTGCTCTTCTTTGATAGACAGGTGAATATGCGCTTAGAAAAAGAGGTGGGACGATGAGTAACCTAGATCATAATCAAAGTATCGATATTGAGCCCACTGAATCTATTGAGTCGACTGAATCGACTAAAGGTCAAGTGATCCTCCGTTTAGAAAATATAACCAAATGTTTTCCCCCATCGGTTATCGCTTTAGACAACGTGAGTTTGAATATCAAAAAGGGTGAAGTACATGCTCTTGTTGGCGAAAATGGTGCAGGAAAATCAACATTAATGAAGGTGTTGGCAGGTATACACCAAGCAAACTCAGGAACGATTGAACTAGACGGCAATATAATTAAACTTAACGGCCCCATGGATGCCAAAAAGCAAGGGCTGTTACTGATACATCAAGAACTTTCATTAGTGGCAGACATGACCGTTGCTGAAAATATTTATCTAGGTAACCTGCCAAAAAGGTGGCCCAATATAGTCAACAATAAAGTTTTATATACCAATGTTGATAAAATTTTAGCGCGCTTAAAATGTAATTTTAACGCAAAAGACAAAGTCTCTTCACTTTCGATTGCGATGAAACATATGGTCGAGATTGCTCGCGCTTTAGTGTTTACTCCCAAGATTGTCATCTTTGATGAACCCACAGCATCATTAACCGATACTGAAAAATTTGTACTTTTTGATGTCATAAATGATTTAAAAAAAGACGGTGTGGCGATTGTTTATATCTCGCATCGAATGGATGAAATATTTAGCTTATCTGATCGGATCACGGTACTGCGCGACGGCTGCTATCGTGACACTGTTAATACCCAAGAAACAGATGAAGATAAACTGACGCAGATGATGATTGGTCGAAGCCTTGACGGCAACTGTAAGTCTGCGATGGGTGAGTTGGGCGATATTGCGTTAGAAGTAAAAGATTTAAGCTGTCATGGTCGCTTTGAAAATATTAATTTCACGCTTCGTAAAGGTGAAGTACTTGGCATGTACGGCCTAGTTGGAGCTGGACGAACCGAAATAGCAGAAACTTTATTTGGCATCAGACCACAAACATCAGGTCAAATATTTTTAGATTCTGAACTAGTCAACATTACTTCACCAGCAGACGCTGTCGCTAACGGTATCGCGCTAGTACCAGAAAACAGAAAAGAACAAGGGCTAGTTCTTGGAATGAACTGTCGCGATAACATCACCATGTCAATACTAAACAAGCTTGATCATATGGGGGTATTACGCCACAAAGATGAATTGGCAATATATAACAAGTATGAAAGTGAGTTAGCGATAAAAACTCCAAGTTGGTCACAAAAGGTAGGCAACCTTAGTGGTGGTAACCAGCAAAAAGTAGTCATCGGAAAATGGTTAGCAACACACCCTAAAGTCTTAATTCTTGATGAGCCCACGCGAGGTATTGACGTTGGCTCTAAATCTGAAATTCATAAGTTAATTCGTAAACTTGCACAACAAGGTGGATACGCAATCTTAGTTATTTCATCTGAAATGCCGGAAGTCCTAGGCGTTAGTGACAGAATTCTTGCACTGTTTGACGGCAAAATAAATGGCGAATTTACAGATCAAGAGGTAACGGAAGATAAATTAGTCAAAGCAATATCCTTCGATAATTCCAAAATGAATAAATAGTCATTGTTAGCCCACCAGCATACTGAGGACATAAAATGAAATTAACTACATTTGAATCGAAAAGTATCATTAGAAGTTTGGCTAACGTTGTCAATTTTGAAGTGTATATCACCGATAATCAGGGACAAGTACTTCATTCTAATAGTGTGCATTTTGCTGGTGATTTTAATCAAGTCGCCTTGAACGTAGTGACTAATAACAAACGCAAAGTGATTGTCGAGGAAAATAAGTCGGACGATATTGAGCTTGAGGTTAATGGCCGCTTGCTGTTACCTATATCATCTGAAAGACAGATTGTTGGGGCGATATGTCTTAGAGGTAATTTAGCAAAGGTTCTTTTTTCTGAAAATTTTATTCTAGAAATCGTCGACCTCAATATCAAGCAGCGAAGCAATATTAAATTGGTACATAATTCTGCTCATTTAATTGACTTTTCACCCACTGAGCTGACCCTTCAAGAGACTAAAAATAAAATCCCATTTCCAGTATTCGAAAGCGCAAAAGATTCTCTTTGTAATCCTGAAGGGCAGATTGTGGTCATCATTATTGAACTTAGTCGAATTGATGATGGTGAAGATCTTGAAGAAGAGCAGCTATGCATGATCCACACAATGTTGGAGCGTAGTGGTTTTAAAAATGACCACTTAGACACGAGTGATGATCGAGAGATGAAAGTGCTTCGAAAAATCAGAAGCAGTAATCAAGAGTTCGATTTGTCAATAACCCTAAAAAATATTCAGCTATTGGCTAATAAGCTCACTGCTATCAGTTGGCTAGACTTTCATATTTCGTGCGGAAATTACTATGATGGTGCAGAAAAAGCTGAAACTTCATATCAGTCGGCATTAAAAACATTGTTTATCGGTAAAGTGCTGTATCCAGAAAAGAAAATATATCTCTACAGTGAAATGGCTCTTGATGTTTTATTGTTTGAAACAAGGGATGAATGGCCATCAAAACATATGTTTAATACCTACGAAAAGTTAATGTTTAGAGACAAAAATAATTGTTTAAAAAATACTTTAGATAGTCTGTTCTTTTCAAACTTAAATATTGGGAAAGCTGCAGATAACTTAAATATCCACAGAAACACACTTAGGTATAGGCTTGACATCATTAAAGAATGTACCGGTTTAGACGTTACCAAATTAAATAATATGTTTGTTTTATACTCCGCAGTTCGGTTAAATAGGTTAACCAAAGTAAGCTAACATTATTACTCCTTTAGCATCCTCAAATTTGCTTTTTTATTGCACCTCTATAATTATTTTTATAACTTAAATATCAATGGCTTAGGCCATTTTTTCAGGTTTTAAAAAACACTGTTATAAACAGTGCAAACATACAAAAAACAGTTGTAAAATTTGGACTATTATCCAATGTTTAACGCGTTCATCTGCTACATAATTATGACTAATATAATAATTATAACGCAGCAAAATGGGGACAACATAAATGAACAAAGTTAAACTTATTACCCTTTCAGGGATCTCATTAGTAGGATTGATGTCAGCTCCTGGATTCGCAGAATCAAGCCATGATATAGGAAGCCATGGTTATTTTAGATTCAATTCAGGTTTGTCAAAAGGCAACGAAGAACAAGTCGTTTTTATGGCTCCCGGTGCAGGTGGTAAATACCGTTATGGTAACGAGACCGATCTGCATAGTGAAATTTCACTCTACGATACATATAAGATTAATAGTGATCCCGACGGTGCTTATTTTCACATTGAAGCCATGGTTGACATCAGATCTGTTGATGGTGGTTTTACAGCGATGAAATTCGATAATGTTGAAGAGTTTTACATCGAAGCGGGTAACTTCACTTCGAAGTTTGGTAGCCCTAAAATTTGGGGGGGGCGTCGAATGTTTCTTGAACGCTACACAACTGATATGAACGATTTTGCATTCTTAAATACTAATTTTGCTGACGGGGTGCGTTGGGCAGATGGTTTTGGTATCAGAGATATCGCTGCGGGACCAGGTTTGTTAGATCTTAAGTTTGGTCGAGTGGGCTCTGAACGCGATATTATTAGCGGTGAAAAAACATTTCAAACCAATCTTGATATTCGTCTTGATGAAATTGAAGTTAACCAAGACGGTAGATTAATGCTGTGGGGATTAATTAGTACCAGCAGTAGTAAGAATGATATTGAAAGTACCAGTGGGTTCGCAGTTGGAGTGGCCCATAAACAAGCTAATACTTGGGGTGGAAATAACCGCTTCATGATCCAATATGGTACTGGTTTAGCGCGAGAAGCGGGACATGTAAGTGTTGATTCTTCTTTAGGACAGATAAACAGTATCGAGTCAGCAAATAATTTAGAAGATGCCAAAACTTTACGAATAACCAATCAACTTGTGGTGGAACCTAACGATTCATTTGGTATGGAAACAACCTTAATCTACGAATCAAGAGAGTCAAAAAGTTACGACGGAACAGATCAGCTGTGGTTAAGCGCCGGTATACGTCCTTATTACTTTATAAGTGATTATTTCCGTATTCCTATGGATATTGGTGTGGATTATATTGATGATAAATCAGCCGGTACTAGCGGTACTCTTCTCAAAGCGACGATTGCAGCTGAGCTTGCACTCACTCGCGGAGTTTGGTCTCGCCCTGTGATCCGTGCATATATTACTCACGCCCAATGGTCTGACGAATTTGTAGGCAAAGTAGGTGGCATTGTGTTCCAAAACGCGAGCGATGGTCTGACTTTTGGGGTACAAGTTGAGACTTGGTGGTAAACAAATCAGCAGATAGATATTGTCCCTCGTCTACTTTATTTACGAGGGACAGGTTTTACCCATTATAACGTGTATGCTCACCACCATTTAGACTAGCGATGACCAATACCTTCAACATATTTAGTAAGGTAAGAAAATTACTGATGTCTAGCTTGATTAGCTATTGACGTAGAGCCTCGTTCGATTAATTCAGGAGTCACAATAATATTTTTTATCGGTTCTTCAGGATCCATGAGCCTATTTAAAATAACTTCTGCTGCCCTCTCGCCCATCAACATCCTGGGAATAGCAATAGTCGTTAAAGGGGTTTTAAACAGATTAAGATATGGCATGTTGTTAAAGCCAATTACTGACACATCAGCAGGGCAGCTTAGCCCAGATATCTCTAAGGCTCTAATACAACCTAAGGCGAGCAAATCATTACCTGCAACGATAGCGCTAAATGGCTTTTGTTGTTTTATCAGCTGTTGACCTAAATTTATTCCTGAGGTTTCAGTGAACTCATCTCCTAAAACAATCAGCGACTCGTCTAATGTTAAACCATTAACTAATATTTCTTTTCTAAACGCCTCGCAGCGCTGATGACCGTCAGAAATATCTAAAGGTCCAGATGCAAAGGCAATGTTTTTATGACCTAAATCAATTAGATGTCGAACAGCAAGCTTAATACCCGCCTCATTATCAATCACGATTTGATCTAGTTTGTGGATATCCAGTGAACGTCCCACAGTGACAGTAGGTAAATGGTTCGCTAAACAGTATTCTATCGCCTCATCCTCGCGAAAAGCACAAGCAAGAACAAATCCATCTACCTGCCGCATCTTCATTTTTTTTATCTCATTTAATGCGGTGGCTTTACTGTTTTCTGAATAAGCGATCAAAGGCGTATAGGAGGCCTGACTTAGAACGTTAATAATTCCTTTTAAGATAGGGGGATAAATTGGGTTCATTAAATCAGGTATAATGACGCCTATGTTCATCGAACGCCCTGTTTTCAAAGCATAAGCCATGGTGTTTTGTTCATACCCAAGTTCTTCAGCTATTTTTTCTACTTGAGCCACTAACTCAGGTCTTAACATGCCTTTCTTTTGCGGATTGAGCGCGCGTGAAACAGAAGAGGTATTAATACCCAAATGATTGGCTAAATCACGCAATGTTACTTTTTTTATCGACTTCACTATTCCTCTTCCTATTCCTATTCCTTTAAGCTTATCTTAGTTCTAAGCATAAATTGTATCAGGCTAAAATCAGCAATAATTATACTTACTCAAATATCAAATACATTAGGTTTTTTGACTGAAAATTTTATCAATTATTTGTATTTTAGCTCAGTACATTACTGTAATAAATGCAGCTGTCGTTTGATTGTTATAAACAAGCGTGACTAACAGCATCTTCATCTAAACTGAGCATCATCATCTAAACTGAGCATCCCCATATAAACCGAGTATCTTCATCACTTATGAAGATTAACTCGATTAATATGGGGATACGTTACTTGACGGATACTCTTAGCATAAGAACTATATCCAGCATAAGAACTACATCTGGCATAAGACTTACATCTAGCATAAGAACTACATCTAGTATAAGACTTGCATCTACTATAAAGCTCACACTCTTTTAATGTTTGTGATGCCCTGATTTTGTGCCGCAACCACAGGCAGTTGCAGCGGGGCTTAATTTATCAACAATGGTATTTTTCTTTAAACCTTTCGCCAAAATTCCAGTGCCCCCGCTGATGACTCGTATAACCGGTAAGCCACTTTCAGGATCGGTGAGTAATGAGTCATCTGACATGCGTTGAAATACCTCAAACCTTCTTGGTTCAATATTTTTATCCATGCTTATGGTTTCATAAATGTATGTTGGCATCGTGTTGCGCCTTATAGTTATGTAGTTATTGAAACTAAGCGCGCGGTAATAGCGCTATTAGGCTCAGATTCACTGGTTTAAAAATAATAATGCTATCGTTTGCAACGGGTCAATAATAACTTGTTTTAATATCGGCCACCACGAAGCATCATCTGTAAGGGATTTTCTATGTAATGTTTTAATGCTTGTAAAAATTCAGCTGCTACAGCGCCGTCAACTACCCTATGATCAGCCGATAAAGTACAGCTAAACATAGTTGCAATAGCCAATTCATCATTTTTAACTATGGGTCTTTTTTCTGCTGCGCCTACCGCTAATATGCAGGATTGAGGTGGATTAATAATCGCACTAAACGATTTAATACCGTATTTACCTAAATTAGAAATAGAGAACCCGCCCCCTTGATAATCATTAGGTTGCAGCCGACCATTTTTAGCTTTTTCAGCCAAAGCTTTAACTTGATTCGAAATGACCTCTAGCCCTTTACTGTCGACTTGACGAAGAATGGGGGTAATCAATCCATTTTCGGTGGCAACAGCAATTGAAATATCAATATCCTTGTATTGTAATACCGCTTCATCTGTCCAGCTCGCATTGACTTGTGGCACGTCTTGAAGTGCTAATGCTGCAGCTTTAATAACGAAGTCATTGATAGTTAATTTATAACTACTTTTACTATTATGCGCTTGTGCGTTTAGTTCATGACGCAATGCGTCTAAGGCGTCAGTTTCACAATCAATAGTTAAGTAGAAATGCGGTATTTGTTGTTTTGATTCTACTAATCGCTTAGCAATCACTTTTCTAACGCTACTATGTTTAATAACTGTAACGTTGGATGCAGCAGCTGTTGGAGTAGCAGTATCTGTCGGAGTATTAGCAGTAGCAGCAATAGCAGCATGAGTGGTTGTAGAAGCAGCAACTGCAGCTGGTTGTTGTTGTGTAGCTTTAGGTGCTTGGTCTTGTAATGTGCTTTCAATTAACGATGAGTCATTGTTAGCTACAAAATTATCAACATCACTTCTAAGTATTCGCCCTTTGGGCCCGCTGCCGCTTAACTCACTTAGTTCAACATTATTAATAGATGCAACCCGTCGTGCTGACGGACTCGAAAATATTCGATTTGCATATGCGGGTTGTTGCTCGGATGCCTGATGTGACGAGTTATCGTCTATAGCAGGTACTTTTTCAGCAGGTACGCTTTCAACTATGTCACTGGGTATTGCTGGCGCCTCATCAAGCGTATCGATAGATTCGTTTTCTTCAAGCAAAATAGCAACCACAGTATTGACAGCTACTTCTTCGCTATTAGCTGCCACCAATATTTTACCTAGAATACCCGAGTCTGTGGCTTCTACTTCAATCGTTGCTTTGTCGGTTTCTACTTCAAAAATGACTTCACCTGCGGTCACTTTGTCACCCACAGCCTTAATCCACAAGTTTATTGTTCCTGCATCAAAGTCAGGAGTGACGGCAGGTAATGTGATTTCAATTGACACTTGGTGTCTCCTCAATTTTGGATAAATACTTTCTAATTATTCTGCCGGATAAACGGGATGCCATAGCTTTTGACTATAATCTTGCTCGTAGGCTTTACCATTAGGAAAACTGACAAGTTCAAACTGCAGTCCCCATGGACTTCTAAAGTAGATCCAAGTCTGGCCACCGCTGGGTCCTTCGGTTCTTACGGTTGGCTCACCCATGATGTCGACACCTTTACCTCTTAGGTATTCTAAAGCGGCATCAAAATCATCCACATACAGTGCGATGTGGTGACCGCCGATATCACTATTCTTAGGTTGAGTTTTATTTTGATTAGGAGTCGAATATTCAAACAGCTCAAAATTTGAGCCGTTTTTACACCTTAGAAAACGTAATTTATTCATGACCGTTTTTTTTTCAACGCCCAATGTTTTTTCCATCCATACACCATCGTCAAATGGCCCAAGTTGGTAAAAGGGTTCACAGCCAATAATATTGACAAAAAAATCAACCGCTTCCTCAAGATTGGGGACGGTCAGACCTATGTGATCTGTGCCCCGCAGTCCCGGTAATCCAAGTGATCCATTAGTAGTTGAGTTAATAGCTGACATAGGCCCTCCAAAAAACAAATGTAGTTAGTTTATTCATTGATTCCGTTGTCCTTTATGGCTTGTTGAAAAGCTTGTCCGATTTCTTCTGCGCCAACGTAAGCTGAGCGTTCGAGGACTTTTGAGACGTTCGGAGACGATTCGCCACCATAAATTCTTTTAACTGGATGGTCTAAATAATCAAATAGGCGATTTTGGACCTCGTCAACCACCATTGCGCCGTATGAATTGGTCAGACTGCCTTGTTCTAACACAATGACATGGTTAGTTTTACGCACACTGTCACCGATGGTCTGCCAATCTAATCCGGCACGGTCTAGAGAGCGTAAGTCTATTATCTCAGCGTCGATACCTAGGTCTTCACACACTTTTACGGCTTCGCTCACCATATTTAAATATGTCAGTACTGTAAATTTGCTACCTTTTCTGACTACCTTGGCTTTGCCCAACTCAATGAAATAATCCAAGTCATCTGCAGCAGCTAAACCTGAGGTGGTGTATAGCGCTACTGTTTCAATCACCAGTACTGGATCTTCACATAGTAGGGCTGAGTTCATCAGGCCGACATAATCAAATGGGGTTGATGGAGCAACAATTCGCCAGCCAGGCCACATTGCAAATAAGCCTGCAGGGTCCATCGAATGCTGAGCACCGTAACCTGAGCCAATCGCTATTTTAGTACGCAGTACCAAGGGCACGTTAACTGTGCCGCCAAACATATGTCTGGCTTTGGCTATTTGATTAAACAACTGGTCAGCGGCAACTAGCCCAAAGTCGGGATACATTAGCTCCACGATAGGCCTGTATTTACCTACCATGGCGACGCCTCCCGCTAGGCCAACAAAACCATGTTCGGCGATGGGTGTGGGCACACAACGATCAGGGAATTTTTGAGGAATGCCTTTAGTGGCACCGTTCGTGCCGCCTTTGAGTTTATGTACATCTTCACCAAGCACAAAGTAACGCTCATCTGTTTCGAAGCGACGCACAGCTACGTTTGCAATGGATTCAATAAATTTAACTGGTTTTAAATCGCCTTGGTATGACTCTTGTTCAATGAAATCTATACCTTTCATCTCAGATAAGTCACCCCTAAGGTCGTTATCGCGAGTTTTTGGATCTGGCCACAAAGAAGGTTCGACTTTACATTTACCATCTTCACTGTTGGTTAATTTTTGCATCGCAATATTTGTCACTTTGGCACAGTTATCGCGGATAAATTGGATATCCGAAGCACTAACCCAATCCAGCGCCAACATTTTTTTCTCCATACAATCTATGGGATCTCTTTGGCGTCTTTCTTCTTCTTCCGCTTTATCGCGGTACCCAAAAGCACTGCCTTTAACACCACCGCCATGATGGTAATAACGATATACATCGACTTCTAACACAGCGGGACCTTTACCTTCCCTGAGAAGTTTTTCAACCCGTGACATAGCCACCCGAACGCTAATGGGATTCATGCCGTCTACTCTAAAAGAAGGAATACCAAATCCTAATCCTCGTGATGACATTCTGGTTTCGCGGGCTTGCTCTTCTAAAGTTGTAGATACGGCGTAACCATTATTTTCAATAAAGAAACACAGGGGCAAGTTATACAGTGCTGCTAAATTTAAGGTTTCAAGTACATTGCCAATATGACAAGAGCCGTCACCAAAAGCGGTAAGTACGATACCTTGTTCGTTATCGCGCTGTTTCGACCAAGCCATACCTGCGGCGATAGGAACACCGCCACCTACAATTGCATTGGTACCAAGAACACCAGCGTCTTCCCAGCGTAAATGCATCGAACCACCACGGCCCCCAGAAAAGCCCGGGGTTAAGCCCATAATTTCTGCCATGGTGCGATAAATTAAATGTTGTACATCGTCGGAGAAATCTTCAGTCGTAGGGTCGAAATCAGTTTCATTAATATAGTTAAGGGATTTAGCCAGAAAAAGGTGATGCCCGCGATGTGAACCGTTGACTAAGTCATCGGTTTCTAACACTGACATTGCTGCAACCATGGCACCTTCGTGACCTACACTGGTATGTAGGGGGCCGTGCACCAAGCCTTGATTGTCTAACAAGATCAATTCTTCTTCAAACGTTCGAATTAGATGCATATGACTCAGCATTTTGATGCATTCATCTTTTCCAATTTCTTTCCAATCCGCGTCGGTTGAGGTGATTTCTAACCAATCAACATTTAACGAAATCTTCTTCGCCTGAGACATCTTTTTTAACTCCTATGAAAATTTAACAAGTGTTCGTGGTTGTGATGAAAAGCCATTACCATTTGATGGCAATGTACTTTTTTTCTATAAATTCGTGAATACCATCTTGTGCTCCTTCACGTCCTATACCACTTTGTTTTACGCCGCCAAAAGGAGCGGCTGGATCTGAGATAAACCCTCTGTTGATACCTAAAACACCCGCTTCAATTTTTAGTGCAAGATTAAGCGCACTACTGATGTCACGGCTCATAATATAAGCAGCTAAACCAAGCTCTGTTTGATTAGCCATGGTGATGACTTGCTGTATGTCATCAAAAGACACTATCGGTGCAACAGGGCCAAATATCTCTTCAGCAAGGATGTCTGCTTGTTCAGGAATATCAACAATAACTGTGGGTAAATAAAAGTACCCTTTGCCATCGATTCGCTTACCACCGGTAAGCACTCTTGCGCCAAGTGTTGTCGCTTGATTGACGAGTTGCGCCACTTTATTTACAGTTTTTTCATTAACTAGTGGGCCTACGTCAATATTTTCTTCTAAGCCGTTACCTACTTTAAGCTTAGCCATCGCACTGGCTAACCTAGATGAAAACTGTTCGACAATAGACGCATGCACATAAAATCGATTAGCACCGATACATGACTCACCAGCGTTGCGCATTTTTGCGATCATGGCACTTTCAATGGCAACGTCCATATCAGCATCAGCGAGTACTATAAAGGGTGCATTGCCACCCAATTCCATAGAGCAGTTAACAATCCGTTGGCTGGCTTTTTTGAGTAATACTCGACCAATTTCGGTAGAGCCTGTGAATGATATTTTTCTTACTCTGGGATCATCTAATATCGTTTCGGACATCAAAGATGAATGTATTGACGGTATAACATTCACAACACCGGCAGGCACCCCCGCGTCTTCTAGCAAACCGGCCAGTAATAATGCGGTTAGTGGTGTTTCAGACGCTGGTTTTAGAATGACGGTGCAACCCGCAGCTAAAGCAGGCGCTATTTTTCTGGTTGCCATTGCGGCTGGGAAATTCCAAGGCGTAATAAGTAAACACACACCAACGGGTTGGTGCACTACCATGATGTGATTATCACCTGAAGGAGAATGCATCAGTAGACCCGAATCTCGTACTGCTTCTTCAGAGTACCAACGAAAAAACTCCGCCGCATAATTGACTTCTCCAAGCCCTTCCGATAACGTTTTTCCCTGCTCTAATGAGATAACAGTGGCTATTTCCACTTTACGTTCCATCATCAATGTATAAGCTTGTCGTAATATTTCAGCTCTTGCTCTTGGAGTAAATTTTTCCCATTTTGGTGCCGCTGCCGCTGCCGCATCTACGGCGCTTATGGCATCTTCTTTGGTGGCTGAAGATACCTTTAAAATATCTTCTTCGGAGGCTGGATTAATCACACTAAATTGGCTCTGATCAGAAGATTGTGTCCATTGACCATTGATATAGAGCTGAGTATGAAGTTCATCAATTAACGTGTTATTCATTTTTTTCTCTAATGTTAGATGTTGGACAAAATCAACCCTGAAAAAATTTTAACATTGCTTTATTTTTCATCAGTATTCGTTGGCAACAAACAAATCTTGTGCAGGAAACAAGGTGATCACTTTGCAACCGTCCTTAGTAACAACGACCTCTTCTTCAATCCGTGCGGCACCTGTTCCATCGGATGCTGGACAAAAAGTTTCCAGTGCGAAAACCATGCCTTCTTTTAGCTCAAAAGGATTTTCAAAAGAGACGAGTCGACTAATAATAGGACGTTCGTGAAGTGCCATTCCAAGGCCGTGGCCAAACTGCAAACCAAATGCTTCCATTTCACTGGTAAAACCAAAATCTTCTGCTTTAGGCCATACCGCGGCTATTTTGTCTGTAGTCACACCTGGCTTAACCAGTGCAATCGCGTTATCAATCCACTCACGAGCCTGTTTATAAGCATCCACTTGACCTTGTGTTTTTGAGCACACATTGAGAGTGCGGTAGTAACACGTTCGATAGCCCATAAATGATTGGATAATGTCAAAAAAAGCTTGATCACCAGGGCGATACATTCGATCTGTGAAGTTGTGAGGGTGTGGATTACAACGCTCACCTGACACGGCATTTATAGCTTCAACGTCATCAGAGCCATTGTCATAAAGGAATTTATTAACATCACCAACAATTTCGTTTTCTCTAACACCTGGCTTAAGTTTTTCAGAAATAAGGTGATAAGCCCCATCTACCATAGATGCAGCAGTGTTAAGTAGGATGATCTCATCCATACTTTTTATTTCTCTTGCATCTAGCATGACTTGTTGCGCATCAACCACTGTGATGCCTTCAGCTTGTAAGGCAAAAAACATCGGTGGTTCCATAATGTCTACGCCAAGCGGCATATCTGCAACACCCTCGGTACGTAACAAATCGGCAATCTGCTTAGCAGCATTTTTGAACAAGCCTGCTTCTTCACCAATTGAGCCTCTAAGCCCTAACATTCCCGCGTGTACATGCGTTTCGTCTAACCACGGCATATGCATGCGATGGTGAGCGGCAGCAGAGCCAAAGTCCCACAGGTAGGGATCTGAGTTACCAGTGAATAATGTATAACGACATATTTTGTCACGCGACCATTCACCGATAACGCTGCTGGTTAAATAACGAATGTTATTATTATCGAAGCATAAAATTGCACCAAGGTTTGAATCAGCAAGAGCTTGCTTAGCGCGTGCAGTACGGTACTTATGTAGACGACGATAATTAACGCGTTCTTCAAAGTCGACCGACATGCGACCCGGTGATGGAATGGGACGTTCCCAATCCCAACCAGGATCAATATCTTCGGATAATATAATTTTGGGTTCTGTAGGATTCAAATTTTCCATCGTTTCACCTATTATAAGAAAAGAGGGCATTGTAGCAAACGATTGCATTAATACCGATTAACCCACAAAATAGTTAATGTGGGGTAAAGTGGGAGATACAGCGATTGAGATAAGCATTACTAACGTCGTGTTTGACAGTAGCGCAATGTGAAAACTCAAATGATAACGCAATCGATTGCATCATATTTTTTAAGTACTGTCAAATGCAAGGTTACTTATAAATTATATTAGTGATTTGATCGGTTAGAACTGGGTTAGAACTGATAGTTGCTAAAGGTTACTAAACTTAAATATTGAGTTTTATATGGTTAAAAAATACTTTTTTTAATTTATTTATAGAAGTTATAAAATTATTTAAGCTAAGTTTTGGCGTGTCCGTAGCAGCGTGTTTGCAGTCTTCGTTAGCACTATATTTAGCGACAAAGCCATTTTTTAAGATCGTCGCAGTGTTTTAATTATAAGGTCTTTTTTGAATCTTCAAATATGGCTAAACGAACAATTTGTAAATTTATAATGGATATTTGACACGTCTTAAATTTTGTGATGCAATCGATTGCGTTAAGCGGTAGTCAGGGCTACCAAAATTCTTTAAAATGTTCATAAATGTGGAATAGCTGGCAATAACATTAGACGAGACTACCCATGTTTTGGCTTAGTTATTACGCTAGGTACTAAAATAACATACGTTAATTTTTACAATTGACTAATTAATATATAGATAACTAATTAACTAATATATAAAAGGGTAACAAAATGGACAAAACCAGACTAGCCAACAAACATGTTCTTATTACAGGTGCTGCACGAGGAATGGGTGCAGCAGTTGCTGAGCACTATGCCAGTCAAGGTGCAAAGGTATGCGTTGCAGATATTAATGCTGATTCATGCATAAGAAGTGGCCGATCGAATAAATAAAGCCGGTGGTCATGCAATCGCTGTAAAACTTGATGTGACCAAACGAGAAGAAGTAACTGCAGCTGTTAACGCCACCGTTGAAGCGTTTGGTAGCATTAATATTATGCTAAATAATGCAGGTATAAATACACCTATGATGTTCCTTGACATAACTGAAGAAAATTGGCACCAAATTATGGATGTTAATGCGTTGGGTTGTCTCATTGGCATGCAAGAAGCGGCTAAGCAGATGATAAAACAGGGGAAACAAGATGAACCTTATAAAATCATTAATGTTGGCTCAATTTTGTCAAGGCAAGCTTTTGATGATGTTATCCCCTACAGCTGCAGTAAACACTCTGTTTTAGCAATGATAAATGGTGGTGCAAAAGCATTGGCAAAGGACAACATCACCGTCAACGGTTATGCGCCTGGAGTCGTAAGAACCGAATTGTGGGAACAGCTTGATAAAGATCTTGTCGCTATCGGGAAATTTGAAAAGGCAGGTGAGTCAATGGATAAACTTGCAGAAGATATGATTTTGCTAAATAGATATTCCTATCCGAAAGATATAGTAGGTACGGCGAGCTTTCTGGCCAGTTCTGAGTCTGATTATATGACAGGTCAACTATTAATGATTGACGGTGGAATGGTCATGCAATGATCGCTAATGGTGTAAATGATATCTGCGAAATCTAATTATTAGCTTAGTGATAAAGCATATTTTCCCTTGGACCAAGTCAAGCTATTTCTTGGTCTACTATAGCGATTTCAAAAGTTATTATTTAAAACATTCCAAACATAAGCATTAAAAATTCTTAAGTATAGCCCGTTCTAATTTTTGTTCCTAAAAATCTGAGCTGGGTTGTAAGTGACGTTTCACATCTTCTCACATCTCAATTTTTAGGAAATACCAATATGACAGCTAAATATGTAAAGTTCGGTGATCAAGCTCGTTTTAGCGTACTCAATGGCGTTAACATATTAGCTGACGCTGTAAAAGTTACTCTAGGTCCTAAAGGTCGTAACGTAATTATAGATAAACCAACTGGCGCACCAGTTATTACCAAAGACGGTGTGACTGTTGCAAAAGAAATAGAATTAGAAGATAGATTTGAAAATATGGGAGCTCAGTTAGTAAAAGAGGTCGCGTTTCAATCTAGTAACTATGCCGGCGATGGTACAACAACAGCAACTGTCATAGCGCAAGCAATCATCGTTGAAGGAATGAAAGCCGTTGCTGCGGGCATGAACCCAATGGATCTAAAAAGAGGGATCGATAGAGGTGTGGATGAAGTGACTGAGGCACTTAAAGGACTATCTCAGTCATGTTCTGATGCAAGGTCTATTGAACAAGTAGGCTGCATATCTGCCAACAGTGATCCAAACATAGGCAAAATGATAGCAACAGCGATGGATAAAGTGGGTACTGAAGGTGTTATTACAGTTGAAGAAGGCCAGTCATTAGACGACAAATTAGAGTTTGTAGAAGGTGTTCAATTTGACCGCGGCTATCTATCTCCTTATTTCATCAACAATCATGCAATGGCTAACGTTGAATTCGAGTCTCCTTATATTTTACTAGTTGACAAAAAAATAGATAACATCAACGAGATACTCCCAATATTAGATAAATTAGCTAAAACGGGTAAATCGCTGGTCATCATTGCAGAAGATTTTAGTAGTGAAGTCGTAGCAACCTTAGTAACTAACAACATGCGCGGCATTGTGAAAGTGGCTGCGGTTAAGTCTCCTGGTTTCTCAGATCTAAGAAAAGAAATCTTAAGAGATTTTGCGGCCCTAACGGGAGGAACTGTTATTGCGACAGAAGTCGGACTGTCACTAATCAGAGCAGGTGTAGAAGAGCTTGGTATGGCCAAACGAGTCGTGATAACAAGAGACAGCACAACGATTGTAGATGGGGCAAGTGATGCCGAAACAATTAGTGAGCGGATTGGGCAATTAACATCTCAAATTAATGAAACAAATTCAGAATATGACCGCGAAAAGCTGCAGCGACGCTTAGCGAAACTTGCCGGTGGTGTTGCTATTATCAAGGTAGGTGCAGCAACAGATATCGCCATGAAGGAAAAGAAGCATCGAGTTGATGATGCATTGCATGCCACACGAGCCGCTGTTCAAGAAGGTGTTGTGGCTGGTGGGGGAGTTGCACTAGTGAGAGCTGCATCGCTTATCCCTGATCTCAATATAGAAAATGAAGATCAAAAGCATGGAGTAAAAATCTTATTACGTGCAATGGAGGCGCCGCTATGTCAAATCGTTGCAAATGCGGGTGAGCAGCCTTCTGTTATTTGTAATAAAGTGAAAGAAAATGAAGGTAACTATGGTTATAACGCTGCCAATGGAGTGTATGGTGATATGTTATCAATGGGGATCTTAGACCCAACAAAAGTAACACGTAGTGCACTACAATTTGCTGCATCGGTTGCTGGATTGATCATTACCACAGAAGCAATGATCAGTGAATCATCACCTCAAAGTACTGTCAGACCTAGCTTACTTTAAAGTTATTTATTGAGGCGGTTATACAAATCCAGTCAAATATAATTTAAGTAAAATTAATCGATGTATGTAAATTGCTAATAGATAATGTACTAAGTAAAAATTAAATAAGTTGGTTTATGGTAGCTTACTCGCTTTTGATTTCTGCGTTTTAATGGCATATCTCAGACCAATGGAAAGAAACCGCCTTAATCCTTCTGGCTGAATTGCAATGGATTACGGCGTTTGCTTAAAGTTAACTCCGTAACTATTGATAATATCCTCTAATCTCCCGGACTTCTTCAATTTAGCAAGCGAGTCAGAGAGGATTTGAGCATACTTGACTGCGTCTGGATTGTGAGGGCTAAACCCGCTGTAATCATGAAAACCCTCAGCTGTGTAACCTGCAATGCTTACGGTTTCGGTGTTCCCCATTTTCTTAAGCTCATACATCGCCGAGTATTCTCCCTCAAGAAAAGTAGTAATTCGCTTAGCTTGGAGCAGGCGTATTCCTCTCTTGGTTGTGCCTTCCCCATGTATCACGAGTACTCGCGCTTGATTATTTCGTTCTTTTTCGAAATAGGTGACCAGATCAGGAACCACATAATGATACCCTTTGACAATGCCGACTGTGACCTGAGGCAACGAATCAATGCCTGTATATTCCCAAGGTTCCCCCGCATTCACCATAAATGCCACGCGTTGTATCACCGTTGGCATATCTGGATACAAGAGCTCAGGAGCGAAGTCTTTACCCACTACAACAATTCCGTCATATGTGCCGTCTTGCACTAAACTCACAGCCCGTGCATATGCGAGCATCTCAATTTCAAGAGTGTACCCGATTGGCTCAAACACCTCTCGAAGGACATCTGTCATAAACCCTTCTTTGCCTTCTTCTTTAAGTGGATCGCAGGTAAATGGACAATAGTCAATCGTCGCAAAGCGAATGGTTTTTGACCAAGTGCTTGATGGGAAAAGGCAGATACTTGCCCACCCAAAGAGCAGAAAAAACCGCAGATACCTTTTCATTTTTTTGTTCTTTTTCGTCAACATCTGTCGATTCTAATCATATGTCAGTCAAACTGAACCCTTCGTTAATTATTCCACTGTAACACTTTTTGCTAAGTTTCTAGGCTGATCCACATCCGTGCCTTTTATTACCGCTACGTAATACGACAGCAGTTGCAATGGCAAGGTATACACTATGGGAGCAATAGCGGCTTCGCAAAAAACTTAAACAAAACTTAAACAGGCCATCCATAATAATTTGACTAGTACTTAATAAGCTAATACTTAATAAGCCACCCATAATAAAATTGAAATAAAGAGAACATATTTCACGCTTGATTTTGGGCTTAAAATATCAGATGGGTAATGGCAGCAGGAAAACTGGGGCTATGTTAGCTGTATTGTGGAAAGTTAGAGTGAAACGCTGATTTTTATGCATATTTCGTCCTCTTCAATTTAAAAAGTACAAAACAGGGTAAATGTTTGTTGGATATTCCTACGACAGCAGTCGCTTGGCCTGCCTCATCCCGCCTATTCGTCTTCTGTGGGTATGCGTTTTGTATTTTTTCATCATCTGCACTGCGCCAACTGCATAACAAAAGTGTTGTTCGAATTCGGTCGTCAGGGTTATCCATTGCCCTTCAGAAAGGCTTAATCGACTCAGAATGGGGCTTTGTGCTGAGTCTATGGCTTCGGCTTTATCTGCTTGGATAATGCGGCCTGTTGTGTCTACCAATTCACAGTAATCTTGCAGCGAAAAAGCAATGCCTTGGGGCATATCTTGTCTGGGGTTGCCGACAAAAGGCAGTAACTTATAAGGCTGGCGTTTGTGCTGTTGTATGGCCTCAGTTCGTTTTTGAATACTGGTGTGCTGTGAGGGTTCAAGCGCTTTTGCCATTTTAGCTCTAATCGGGTTTAAGTCGACATACGCCATACAGGATAAGACTGCTGCATCATCTAGCAAGGCTTGGGATTTAAAACGACCTTCCCACAAATTTTCATGGAAAAAATTTGAACAGCTTCAGCTGGTCCGAAGGGTGAGCGCCAGGGACGGCAGCGAATAAAATCTGCCTGCACAGCCGTCTTCTTTACTAGCTTGCCTGACAATAGGCTCGCTTAAACTGGTCATCAACCAACTGATGTTATACAACCGCTGACGGTATATAGTGATAGTCTCTTTAAGGCTTATCCATTCACTCTCGCTTAATAACGCGTTACGCATGAATTTCTGGCTCAATAGCGTACCTCCATGCAAACGATGCCAGCGGCCTACCACTTGTTTACCTGACCAAGATATGGCTTTGTCTTTATCCACACACAGCACCAGATGTACATGATTACTCATTACTGCATAGGCACAGATACGCTAGCCGCGCTACCAGTGGCAAATACTGACGATAACCGGCTGTGTTGCAGTTTGGTGTTGGTGAACTATATTTAATGTACTGAAACCTAATAACGGTAAATGCAACATGGCTTCCAAGCAGTTTCAAAACATACTACATCACGTCCCA
>Ga0222645_100092_pt1 | contig 55620 bp, 46 predicted proteins | sample AntAcemetagen292_FD_179881 | JGI IMG/M metagenome (GOLD analysis project Ga0222645, IMG submission 179881) | Saline water microbial communities from Ace Lake, Antarctica - #292 | ecosystem: Environmental > Aquatic > Non-marine Saline and Alkaline > Saline | place: Antarctica: Ace Lake | collected...
CACTATTAGATAATCACTATTAAAGAATCGCTGTTAGAGAGTCGCCAGAAGAAAAATCACTAGACAAAAGTAGGGTAGGTAGGCCTATTTTGGCTTAGACATTGATGCTTTTTATCTTTACTTTAGTTACCAATATTAGCGCCTACCTTGATGCCAAGGTGCTCAGGTTCAGTATTACTTTTTTTATCATTTTAGGTGTTCTAGATGTTGGCAGGGAAAGAGTTACTCAAAAAGCAGCTCAAGAATATTAGCTATTAATTAATGTGATAAATTTACTCTATGTCAAAAATAATACTTGGCAAAGTAATAAACAACATTCACCTTGCTTGATGCAAGAAGTAACTTTTCCCACTGCAACACTTCGATTCTGCCGTTATTATAGACGTTGGCTGTTCCACTCAATATGTTGAACCACAAAGGATTATTATGAAAACATTGACATGTATTGCAAAAATCACTGCTTTAGAAGAATACAAGGAAACGGTGTTATCTGAGTTATCTAAGATCGTTATTCCTACTCAAAAAGAGCATGGTTGTATTAATTACGACCTGCATATAAACAATGAGAACGATACAGTTTTTGTTTTTCATGAAAACTGGGGCTCAGAAGAGGATTTAAAAGCGCATCAAGAATCATCACATATCAAAGAATGCTTTAGTATTATTGGTAAAATGCTAGATTTAGTCGAAGTATCAAAATTAACAAAAGTGTCTACACCATAAACAGCTTACTAAAAATTAAAAATTTTGCTGATAATTGGAAGATGGACGCATTTAATCGGCTTTACCGAATCTACCACTATGATAATTTCTGTCATCTTGCTTAGCTTTATGCTCAAAAGGTTTTTTGTTTTGCTGTTATGGGTGTGCCGTTAGTTTCGACACGACTGTTAAACATCGAGCCTATGTTCACCATAGGGCTTTTTGACCCGTGTAAAGACGGCTCAGTGAATGCTACGTAAGTGTTAAATGAGTGCTAAAACTATAAATAATATTCACTTCGTTCGTTAGAAAAATCGGTACTAGCATTTTGTGTCAAAGAACCCAGTTTTGATATTGTTGAAAATATCAACAATATCAAAAATAAAGTATTTATTAACTATCCAACAGAGTTAATAGGCTAATCTTTATAACCCCAAGGAGCAGCAGGCACTGCTATCGGCTTGGTTAGATCAAAATCTACTCTAAACTCTCTTCCTTCACGCACTAAACGATATGAAAACATTTCTGGGTAAATATAAACCTGCCAAGTGTTGGTGATAGATTGTGGCAAACCTTGCTGAGCGAATAGTTCTTTGGAGTATTGATCAACAGGAAAAGATTGAATTTGGTTGTAACCGGCACCTCGCGTGTGCCCGCCATACATGGTCACTGGGTCATCGGTGCCATCTTCATGGCGATGATCATGTTTTAGGCTTAAGCCACTACCCGTTTTTTTTATAATCCAAGTGCGTGAAGCGTTGTCTCCCACATAGAATGGAATTTGTAATTCAGCTTGGTTACAGTGGCGAACAAACATAACTAATTTGGCCTCAAATGCAGCACTAGGTTGGTTATCTACCGCAACTTTTCCCTCAAAAGCTTTGCCACAGTGCTGTTTTATAGCGGAGAAAAAAGCATCATGCGTCGGTATGGATACCAAAGGAGCTTGCTTAGCGAAAACTGCACTACTGACAAACATAAAAGAGAGTAGAAAGTATTTTTGTATATTCATTTTTTTCTTCTTATTGGTTTTTTGACTATTAATAAAGTGGTTACAGAAAAATAGTTACAGAAAAGTGGCTGCAGATTAAACAAATAAATTCATTACGAATCAACTCATCAATTTTTAGTCCTCATCATTTACCTTGCTATATTGGCGGTACTTTTTAATACGTGCTTTTAAATATGAGCCTTGTAAGTGTCAGCAGCGCGCTGTTAATCAATATACTTATCCCTAATCTAATCCATTTTGATGACATGTCACTCCTAAAAATAATAAGGATTAAAAAGTATTTTACCCACTGTGAATATGAAACCCCCAGACTATTTTACAAAGTTGAGCTGGCAGAAGCACTGCTGTTCAACATCATCACAAAGCACACAACGCACTATTGAGTTTACTTTGTTAATAGTAAAGCTTATCACGTTCACTATTGGTAATAAGCCCACAAACGCAATCCATGAGTACTGTAACGGGCTATAGAATTTATTGGACAATGATAATGAGATATCGAATTTTCTAAATTGTGTCAGCTCTTAATAACGCTATAGGCAAGTGAAAGAAAAAGCGGTTTGAAAGCGGGTTAGGGATAAAAAGCGACATTTTTTGCTGGGTGATAAGCTGGATGGTAAAGGGTATTTATCAGCGCGCCTTAAAGAAGATTTAGCGAGCAAGCGTTAAGACTATAAACCCCAGTTCGTCATAATATGGTTGAGCCCTCAGAAAAAAACAGAGCGTGATTACCTGAATAAAGCTCGCCGCTTAATTGAAACAGTTACTGGTCAGCTAATGGGACAGTTTAATATAAATAAGATGTAAGCAAGAAAAGTGTGGGCACTATTAGGTCGATTAAGCCGTAAGGTATGAGCGCATGGATTAGGCATGCTTGCTAACACGCAGCTTAAAAATACCCCCTTGTAACTTGAACATGTGATCTGTACTTAAAGTCGCGCATGGCGTTAAGTTAATAAACCAATCTAATTACCTTTGAACTATCAGTCCAGATAAGAATACAATTACAGTATATTACAATCTACGCGTATCATTTAGATGGAATTTTAAGTAGGCTAAATCCTTATTGTAATTACAGATTCTGGGTTAACGGAGAAATCATGAGTGAAGAATCAAAAAAATCCTTAGCACCGTATATTGCTATAGGCGCGGCAGTGGCAGTAATTATTTTAGCTATTATACTTTGGCCCGGTGAACCTGAGCCTGAACCAATTATCGTAGCACCTGAGTTACCTACCATTAAACCTGTTACAAAGCCTACCATTGAAGAACAGCTTACGATCCCCGCCCCTGAGCTTAAAGAAGAACAAACTGAGCAAGGTTTAACAGAAGCCGAAGCTGAGCCCGAATTCATTGCACCACCAGAGCCGTTAGACACTAGCGATGGCACAGTCAAAACTAAATTATTAGACTTGACTGATTACGAGGCCTTTGCGCGTTTGCTAATTAATGAAGCGTTACTAGAACGGTTTGTAATAATGACAAATACTTTAGCTGAAGAACAGATAGCTGATAATAATAGAGTATTAGTTCAACCGGAAAAACCATTTCGTACCTACAGGCAAGCAGACAAAGAATGGATAGATCCAGCAAGCTATAAGCGTTACGCACCTTACGTAGAGGTGTTTGAATCTCTTGAAACAGAGTCATTATTACAATTGTATCAAGAATACAAACCAGCTATTCAAAGTATATTTGTACAGATTGGCAACCCATCTGACAGCTTTGACGAGAAGCTTGAAGAAGCAATTGACGTATTGTTAAATACTCCTGAAGTGCCAGTGCCTATTGAAGTGTTTACTGATAGCGTGATGTACAAATTTGCAGATAATCGACTTGAATCTTTGACTGCCCCACAAAAGCAATTATTGCGTACGGGGCCTGAGAACATGCGCCGTATTAAAGCTAAATTACGCGAGATAAAAGAAACGTTGTAATGATAGATTTTGACTTAGCTGTTTTTCAACAGCAAATTAGTTCACAAAACGCAGCTTTGCCCCCTGTCGATAAGTGGAGTCCTGAGTTTTGTGGTGACATAGACATACAAATAAAACATGACGGTACTTGGTTTTATATGGGCACGCCTATCGGCCGCAAAGCTTTAGTTAAGCTTTTTGCCAGTGTTTTAAAGCGTGAAGATAATCATTATTTCTTGGTCACACCTGCAGAAAAAGTAGGTATTCAAGTCGAAGACTCACCTTTTATTATCACCCAGTGGCAAAAAGCTGATGATAAGCTGGCACTGACAACTAGTACTGGCAATGATTTAATTATCAGCTCAGAAAATCCTATAAAAATATTTGCAGACAAAAAAACAGGTGCATATCTACCTTATGCTTTAGTTCGCAAAAACTTATGGGGCCGTTTACATCAAAATGTATTTTACCAACTCGCTGAGCTGGGAAGAGAACAAGAATTAGATGGTAAGCATCATCTAATGCTCAATAGTGGTGACTATCACTTCAGCCTTGGCGAGTTATAACAGGACGTCTTTATATGAAGAACAGTATCTTAAAACCAACTTTAATTTTGGTAACATTCGCTCAATCTTTTATAACTAATGCCGTTATAGCCGCCACCGTTATCCACGCAGGCAGCTTAATAGATAGCACTTCAGACAAGGTGATACAAAAAGCGACAGTAATTATCACCGACAACAAGATTACAGCTATTAACAAAGGATTCACTGAGGGAGGTAGCGAAGATACTGTTATTGATTTGTCGGACTATACCCTGATGCCCGGATTTATGGATATGCATACTCATATATCAAGCCAGAATAATGGCCCAGCAAGCTATATGGAAGGTTTCACCTTAAATGAAGCAGATTTTGCGATTAAAGGGGTGATGTATGCTGAAAAAACCTTAATGGCGGGTTTCACGACGGTACGAAATTTAGGTGATGGTTACAATGAATCAGTGGCTTTAAGAAACGCAATTAATAAAGGTGTAGTAAAAGGTCCTCGTATTTATACTGCTGCAAAATCAATAGCGACAACAGGTGGGCATGCTGATCCAACAAATGGCCGCAGTCACTCAATTATGGGTGACCCTGGTCCTGTTGATGGCGTCATAAATGGCGTGGCTGAAGCACGTAAGGCCGTTCGCCAACGTTATAAAGATGGGGCAGACTTGATTAAAATTACGGCTACGGGCGGTGTTTTAAGCGTAGCTAAGAGTGGGCAGAATCCACAATTTATGGATGATGAATTAAATGCCATTGTTGCAACCGCAAAAGATTATGGTATGACAGTCGCGGTGCATGCTCATGGCAAAGAAGGCATGTTGCGCGCAATCAAGGCAGGCGTAACTTCGATTGAACACGGCACTTATATGGACGAAGAAGTGTTTCAACAAATGAGAGAATATGGCACTTATTACGTGCCAACTATTATGGCGGGTAAATGGGTGGCTGAGAAAGCTAAGATTGATGGTTTCTTTCCTGAACTTGTTAGACCTAAAGCAGCGACTATCGGACCGCTTATTCAACAGACCTTTGCAAAAGCTTATAAAGCGGGGATCAAAATTGCTTTTGGTACTGATTCAGGCGTTTCTGCGCATGGCGATAATGCTTTAGAGTTTGTATTTATGGTAGAAGCAGGTATGAAACCGATTGAAGCCATTAGAAGTGCCACACAAAATGCAGCAGATTTACTCAATGTTAGTGACAGCTTGGGTACAATTGAAGTGGGTAAATTAGCCGACTTAGTTGCCGTGAAAGGCAATCCTTTAGAGCAGATTTCACTATTACAAAATGTTAATTTTGTAATGAAAGACGGCCTAGTTTATAAACACCAGTAAACTGTTCATAAATATAATGACTAAGACATCGCTATAGCAATGAATAATAGCTACTAGTAGTTAACAGCACTAAAGATACAGCTTTTGCAATCTTAGAAATATCAATGGAGATACACCAGTGAAAAAAATCTTACCCCTATTACTACTTGCTGTAAGTGTTAATTCAGTGGCAGCAGATAGTTTTGATGCGACAGCAGAAAAAATCGAATCAGCACTAAAAGCTGAAATAAGAACCGAATCGGAAACTGACCGAGATAAAAATCGTAAGGCTCTACAAACCTTAGAGTTTTTTGGCTTTCGCGAAGATATGAAAGTTATCGAACTGATCCCTGGTAGTGGCTGGTATACCAAAATATTAGCCCCGGTCGTCAGCGATAAAGGCGAATATTATGCCGCTCTGGGGGCAGGGCGTATTAAAGCTCTAATTGAAGAGCCTGGCTTTGAAAAAATTAAAATTGTTGCAGAAGACGCTAAGCTATACCGTAAGGATGGTGAGCGCTTTTATTCTTTAGAGGCAGACTCTCTTGGAGTTAAGGAGCTTGATATGGTGTTTACGTTTCGTAACTACCATAACTTTGGTGAGGAAGGTCGCAGTAATATGAATACATTGGCCTTTGAAGCACTTAAGCCAGGTGGTATTTATGCGGTAGTTGATCATACCGCTCGCCATATGGAACAACAAACTCCAGCCAACCGTCGCCGTATTGACCCTGTACTGGCTATCAAAGAAATCCAAGCAGCAGGCTTTGAATTTGTTGATTATACCGACTTACACTATCGCGCTGATGATGAACTGCGTTACGAAGTAGGGGTTAAGTCTGTGTCTGGAAATACAGACCGCTGGACTATCAAATTCCGCAAACCAAAATAAATAAAATGGTATTACTCTTAAGATACAAAAGGTCGCTGTGATAGCGACCTTTTGTATCTTAAGAGTAATAAACAGCCCCCTAAATTACCTTTCAGAAATCTAATTAAGTTAGATAAAAGGAAGCTTACTGTCTTTGTGTTTCTTAAACCGTAATTTGACCTAAGTCTATTTTAATAAAACGAGCGCGAGTGATTTACACTAACGCCCTTTTCTTAATAGATATTGATAAGGTGACACAGCCGTTTCTAGTGCTACTAACTCATGTTCCATAAATCGGCAAAAGCTAGGAATATCGCGGGTGGTTGAGTGATCGTCAGCAGTCACAGTGATAGTTTCGCCAATTTGCATCTCACGAATTTTTAACCGCACCATCATAACTGGCTCAGGGCATCGTAAACCGAGAGTGTCTAATTGATAGTCAGCCGATTCAAACGGGCATACAGTTTTCACTTACTAATCAAATCCCATAGTCCATACGGTACTGCCTGATGTTAACTAAATGCTCGACCATCTCCGCTTTGTCACTCAGATAATCAACCAAATTAGCCAAACTGACGATAGAAATCACTTGAGTCTTAAAGTCACGCTCAACTTCTTGAATAGCCGACAGCTCGCCTTGGCCTTTTTCCTGCCTGTCGAGTGCAATCAAAACACCTGCAAGTTGGGCATTATTTGCTGTAATCAACTGCATAGATTCACGAATAGCGGTACCTGCAGTGATCACATCATCCACCAGCATAATTTTACCCACAAGCGGACTACCTACTAAATCACCACCTTCACCATGAGTTTTCGCTTCTTTACGATTAAAACAATAAGGCTTATCCACATTGTGCTTATCCGCTAGCGCTACTGCAGTAGTGGTTGCGATAGGAATGCCTTTATACGCTGGGCCAAATAACACATCGTAATCAATACCTGATGTTTGTAGCGTTGTTGCATAAAACTGACCCAGTTTAGCTAAATCGCCACCTGTATTAAATAAACCTGCGTTAAAGAAATAAGGGCTAACACGACCTGATTTAAGAGTGAACTGACCAAATTTCAATACATCGCGAGCTAGAGCAAACTCAATAAAATCACGTTGATAATCTTGCATGGGTATGTCCTAGTTTAAAGCTAATCTTTGTTCGTCAAATAATTCGCGAATGCCATTTTTTGCCAACTCTAACATTTCGTTTAACTCGTCAAAATCAAAAGGTTCACCTTCAGCTGTGCCTTGTACTTCGATAAATTTGCCAGTGTCTGTCATCACCACATTCATATCTGTTTCAGCATCAGAGTCTTCAATATATTCTAAATCAGCAATAGCGTTACCTTTATAAATACCTACAGATAATGCTGCAATCATATGTTTGATTGGATTAGTTTTGAGAATACCTTTAGCACGCATCCAACTAAGTGCATCAGCTAAAGCTACACAAGCGCCAGTAATTGAAGCGGTTCGTGTGCCGCCATCAGCTTGAATAACATCACAATCAACAATAATAGTGTTTTCACCTAATAGCTTTAAATCCACCGCTGCGCGTAATGAACGCGCAATTAAACGCTGAATTTCAAGTGTACGTCCGCCTTGCTTACCGCGCGCCGCTTCACGATCAGAGCGTGTATGTGTTGCTCTTGGCAACATGCTGTATTCGGCGGTCACCCAGCCTTTACCTTTGCCTTTCATAAAACGCGGCACACCTTCGGTAACTGAGGCATTACACAACACTTTAGTGTTGCCAAACTCAACCAACACTGAGCCCTCTGCATGGCAAGTAAAATTGCGGGTAATAGTAACGGGACGGATTTGACTGGCGGTTCTTCCACTTGGGCGCATGTTGAGCTCCTAGATAAATTTAGCTGAGGATTATAGCCTAGTCACATGCAAACTTGGAGGTGCAAGAGAGATTAATAATCCACTCGGTTGCTGTAAGGGCGCCATAACACTTATGCAAAATGACGCTTTAAAACTTATTTAGTTTTATTTGAGCTCTTTTGCTAAGAACTTCACTACTTTTTCAAAATACTCAGTTCGATTTTGTTCATCAAAAAAACCATGCCCTTCAGTATTTTTAACAAACCAATCGTATTTTTTACCTTGTTTGTCTAATGACGCTTTGAGGGCAAGAGCATGTTCAATGGGTACTTGTTCGTCTTTTTTACCATGGGCTATCAGCAACGATGCTTTTAATTTATCCACATTATGAACCGGTGAATATCGCCGCATTAATGTTTTATCAACACCTAATTGTTCAATCAAATACTCTTTACCATAGATAATGCGTGGAATATTACCTTCATCAAACATCATTTCTAAATCATAGACCCCTGCAACGGCAACCGCACACTTAAACAAGTCAGGTGCTAACGTTGCTGATTGTACTGCCGAATAACCACCAAAACTGCCCCCCATGATGCAGACTTTATCCTGCGCAATACCACCTTGCTGGATAATCCATTGCGTCGCTTCAATAATATCTTGCTGTACGCGACCACCCCACTGTTTTTTAGATCCAGACATGTGTTCCCAACCGTAACCTGACGAGCCACGATAGTTAACTCTCAGCACGGCATATCCCTGAGACGCAAGTAACTGAACCTCAGAATCGAAATTCCAGTAATCCCTAGCATTGGGGCCGCCATGGACCAAAGTGACCAAAGGTACCGCAACTGTTTCATCAATCCCGGCAGGATAAGTTATATAAGCACTTATCACGGCTCCGTCTGACGCTTCAAACTTAACGGGAATTGAAGACGAAAGTTTCTTTTTATCCAAATTAGATAAGTTGGCAAACAACAGGTTATATTTGTCTTTTTTGGCATCGTACAAGTAAAAGGAGGTAGGAACTACATCACTTTTGGCATAAATAACCCAATATCTTTCGTCTTCACTGTGGCTGGTGATATAAATAGAATACCCAGCAAATGACTGCGTAAACTTAAAAAATAATTCCGCCTCCTTATGTTCAGCTTTGAGCATTACGTATTGAGGATATCCATCATCAACTCTCACTGCATAAACACTAGATAAGTCAGTCGTTGTAGAAACATTAGTAATAGAGACATTATCGTTAGTATAAATATTTTCTCGTTCACCTGTTTTTAGATTTATTTTAAATAGACCCGAAGTGTTTTGGTTTAAACTATCTAAATAATATAAATTTTCTGCCTTTTCATCCACTGCCACTGTCGAAAAATCATTACCAAATGCCAAATCTGAGTTTTCAACATTAGACCACGAACGTGTTTTTGGCTCATAAAGATAAGCTTGAGTTTTATATTCGCCATCGATACCTACCGCTGAAATTAAGTTACCTTTTGTATCAACAAAAAAATCCATATTAAAAGCAGGGGCCCCAGTAATGAGTCCGCCTAATTCGCCACTGAATACATTAAGCTTATGGATAGTTGCCTTATTGGCACGGCCGGTTGTCGCACGGGTAGATGAAATAAGAATATGTTCTTCATCATTGGGCAACAAACTAATAATGTCAGCCCAACCGACTGTGGCTTTCTTTTTCGATAGACGTGTGCCTAATTGTGTTTCTCCTGAGCGGTAACCATAGATTAATTCACCGCCTGTTCCATCTAGGTTAACGGCATAAAGTTCTCCTCGGTATACATCTTGATCTTGCCAAGGCTCGTCTACCAGTACTTTTATAACCAGACGTTCATCAGTTACCCAAAACACCTCTCCTACTTCTTGACGCTTACCGAAGTCAGCACCGCCAACAGGGCGGTAGTCTTTTGTCGTTACAATAGCAAGTTTTGAACTTCCATCTTTTACTATCGTTAACGCTAGATGTTTGCCATTAGGTGAAATTTTTGCATTTAGGTATTCAAAATTTTTCGCTAGTTGAGCGGGAGTAATATTGGCAATAGATACAGGAGAGATAAAAAAAATAATTAAAATAATTAAAAAAAATTGAATATTAAAAGCGAATTTTTTCATATAAAACATCCTAGTGTTGTGACTTCGATTAGATTATGTATCTTATAATAATCAAATATTTATGCACAAAAACAGACCCTCGTCAAATACTACAGGTACCCCTTGATATTCACACTATAACTAAAAAATCCTGTTAAGCTGACTGCCATGAGATTAATTTGAAAACGAATAGAGAGATATCCATGATTTACAGTATGACTGCTTTTGCTCGCCGCGAACTTAAAGCCGATTGGGGCACAGCTGTGTGGGAAGTACGTTCCGTTAACCAGCGATTTCTAGAAACCTATTTCCGTCTTCCTGAGCAATTTAAAAGTATGGAGCCGGTGTTGCGTGAACGTTTTCGCAAACAGTTGCAACGCGGTAAAGTCGAATGTTCATTGCGCTTTGTGGCTAACGATGTAGCGGTAGGCGAACTTAACTTAAATGAAAACTTAGCCAAACAAGTAATGAAAGCAGCAGATTGGGTACAATCACATGGCCAATCCGCCGGTGTCAATCCTCTTGACGTATTACGCTGGCCTGGTGTAATTTCAGCTGAAGAGTCTGATATGGATGCTGTCCAAGCTGATGTGCTCGCTGAATTTGATCTAACGCTCACCGATTTTATCGCTGCACGCGCCACTGAAGGTAATAACCTCAAAGCTATGCTGGAACAGCGCCTAGAAGGTATTAACGGCGAAGTAGAAAAAGTTACAGCTCATATGCCAGATGTTATTAAATGGCAGCGTGAAAAAATCCAAGCTCGTTTTGAAGAGGCCAAAATAGAGCTCGATGCTGCTCGAGTAGAGCAGGAAATGGTTATGTTGGCACAAAAAGTAGATGTGGCTGAAGAGTTAGACCGTTTATTGTCCCATATTAGCGAAACACACAAGATCCTCAAAAAAGGTGGTGCGATAGGCCGCAGACTGGATTTTATGATGCAAGAGTTTAACCGCGAATCAAATACCCTAGGCTCAAAATCCATCAACACTGATATCACTCAGTCAGCAGTTGAATTAAAAGTCTTAATCGAGCAAATGCGCGAGCAGATCGCGAATATAGAGTGAGAAATAAAAGCTCATATAAATAACGAAAATCTTGATATAAATCAATAATATATGACATTGCTGCAACCTTACTTAATCTTGTTTAACCTAGTTAAGTTGCAAATAAAGTATTACACAATGTATTACATGAAGTATGACACAAAGTTGACATGATCTAATATGGTGATTACTATTAAGGCCTAACTTCATACATGAGTGCATCATATTGAGCCCTACTTCTAGATACGAAGAAATTGTTAGTCAGCTAAAATCAGGGAAAAATAGCGACGCGCTCATAAAGGCTTTACTCAACACTGGAATTGAAAGTTTTACTCGCATCGACCGAAATTTGTATTTTCGTATCACTACCGCTGGTACCGGATTTTGGGTCTACCAATATAGAATTTCCGCAAAAGTAAAAAGAATGACTTTGGGTACATATGGTCGGAGACCGGACGGTATGCCTTTGTCTGACGCTCGTATAGCGATGGCTGAGGCAAAAGCTTCTTTGAATGCTGGGACTGACCCACTTGCTGAAAAAAAACGCGCTAGATCTGCAAATTTTAAAACTGTCGACGATCTAGCTGTTGATTGGCTTGATGAAATCAAAAAACATTTGGAACACCCTAGCATCCCAACTCGGATTTACAATCATGAAATCAAACCGAAAATTGGTGATTTTTCACTCAATAGTTTAACCGGTTTAGATATTCGAGAAGTATTAAAATTCGTAAAAAACCGAAAAAAAACTGAACGGCCAACAATTGCAAACGATACTCTAATGTATCTAAAGCAACTTTTTGACCATGGTATTACCCTAGGATTGATCCACAATAACCCAGCAATGGCCTTCAAGGCAAAACATGCGGGTGGCGCAGAGCGGTCTCGCGAACGCACCCCCTTAATCGACGAATGGAAAATTATTTTTGCTGTCATGCGCGAAAATCAGATACATTTCACGCGTGAAAATTATCTCTCAATAGCTCTGCTACTAGTACTCGGTGCTAGAAAAGGCGAACTTATCGGGCTTACTTGGTCAGAACTAGATTTAGAAAATAGGGTTTGGTATCTGTCTGAAGAACGCGCAAAAAACAATCACGCTCTCGACATACCTTTGCCAACACAGGCAATTGAATGGTTGCAGGAGCTAAAAATGCGAGCGGGGGGTTCTGACTATGTATTTCCATCTAGACGAGCCAGCAAAAGACGCGGCTACATTAGCGACGACACGCTAAACCACGCATTAACGGGCCTTTTTGGAAAAAAGACTGGAAAACACAGCAGCAGTACTGGGGATATTCTTGGAAACGCTGGAATCGAATATTTTGTCATCCATGATATACGTCGCTCGGTGCGAACAATAATGTCAAAAAACGGTGTGAACACAGAAGTTGCCGAAAAATGTATAAACCATGTAAAACGGGGGGTTGAGGGTATATATAACCGTGATGCCTTTTTCGAGGAACGCGTTATTGCTCATCAACAGTTAGCTGACCAAATAAGTCCATTGGTAAATTAATTAAAAAGTGGGAGGGAATGCACCACATCATCTAAGTCAATAGCATGGCCAAATTTGGGTGCAATAACAGTAGGTAAGAAAATAGCGGTAACCACTAGGTTACGTTTGCAAAAACTGTGCGATGTGCATCTGAATATCCAAACAATTTTCAGGAGCCAGATTACCGACCAGCGGTTCATGTTGGCCATCCCGTATATCACGCACTAAAACCTACTCAGGTCCATTAACGGCGACGAGCCCAATAGTAATTAATAAACGGCAAATAAATGCCTAAAATGCTCATCTACTTGAGTTAATCAAACAGCTAAAAAGAGACTCACATAGCTAATGAATATTTAGAATGTAACAGCTTTCCCAATTGTCGATATTTTACACAATCGTAAAATGAACTTATTACCACTCACTCAACTGCTGCATATCCTTCAAACGCCCCCTTTGCAGCAAGAGGGCTTCAAACAAATCATCTACCGAATCGTTTTGTGCCGTTAGGCCGGGCAGTGCGATATTGGCCTCTGCAAAAAAGCGCTGTTTTTGGTTGGTATTTTCGTCATCTAGCCAAGCTGATGACCACCAGTGTTGTATGCGATCTTTGGCTGTATTGAGGGTTTTCTCTGATGGCAGTCTATCTCGCTTGGTATTGTTAACCTTGCTGTCGCTTGGTACTAAATTCCATAAATCATTATTTGGCCAGCGTGAGAAAGGCATGCTGTGATCAATATCATATTTTTGTTTTAGTGTTTTAGCTGACCATACGCATTGCATTTTTTGAGTTGTAGCAAGATAGTCGAAACGTTTGCGAACGTCAGTGGTTGAGCGTACAGGCTCGTCCCATTCTAGAGCTTGGTAAAGAATATGTTGTTTTTCAGGTGAAGTGAAACTTAGATTGCCTTTGTAGCTTGCCATCGCTTTTACCCATTCGCTGACTAACACAGGCTCAATCCAACAGGCATAACGATTTAACGCCAGCCATGTTGTTTCTGGTAAAGAGAACTCACCCCAAGGAGTTAAAGCTTCTAAATCTAAAAATAAACTGTCTTTCGCTTTGACCGTTTTTGCCGCCACCTCAAACACTCGGGTGTCGTTGTTTGGTAGCGTAATATACTTGCTTGGCATGTCTCTTATATTTTGTGCACTGGCAGATAAGGTTTTAAATAATGCCAGCGCATCCGCACCTACAAATAAGTTACCAATACGAAAATCAGCTGCCGATCTGTGGTTAAGTTTGTTCCAGCCTCCGTCTTTCATAAAACCCATGTTGGGATTTTTATTTGGTGTTTGGAATAAACCGTGATGATCGATTAAGTCTTTGTATTGATGTATCCAGTATAAAGCGACTAGGCCTAACGGTAATATCACCCTGTCGCCGTTAAAAGATGTTTCTCTTCGCAACACTGCACCAGCATGTCCGTCAGCAATCCTTAACAGCACTCTAAGCAAGGCAAGCTTGTGTGTAGCAGACTTACCATCATTAATGGCTACATGGCGTATAAATGGAAATGCGCCCGTCCCATCGTCGGGCATTTGCAGCACAAGGGTTTGCCAGTGAATATCATCGCGACCTAATTGGTCTTTTTCGTTTTGCTCTTCAAGCTTTGAGACTAAACCAAGGTTTTGCGCTAATTGCTCGACCTCTTCGACACTCACGTCGAACATATGACGTTGATGCTGCTCTTCTTGCGTCATTCCAAATTTCAGAGAAACAATTATCTTGCCGCCAGGCTTAAGCAAGTTAGCTAACTTTCTTAGCGAACGTGCTCTTTGGCTTTTAGGTATATGCATCCAAACAGCACTCAATAAAATCATGTCGAAACTGATTTCTAATCGTGTGGTTTTATCAAGTGCGGGTAACGAGTCTTGGAGCCAATGCACATTTTGTTTTGCTGTGGTTTGCTGCCCAACTTTAAGCATTTCAATAGCCGGCTCTACAGCATAAACACTTACCGCGTTCATGTTGTCATGCATTTCAGAAATCATTTTGGCAATATGACTTGCGTCTCTTCCTACACCAGCCCCAACATCAAGAATGCTTGCATTTGATTTTTTGATGACTGCATCTAAATGATGAGACCAGTTTGCATGAACATCATCAAACGAAAGTGACAAATATTGCGGGGCTATTTCTTGAACTTTGTCATTATAATAATCGCTAGACACATTAATCCTTATGGGTACATCAACAGAATATTTTTATGGCAGATTCTGCAAATTGATTTAACAACGTCCATCCATCTTTTCTAGGATTTAACAACTGTTTTACTTAAAGAGGAAACTTACAATCCAAAATAGAAATTTATTCAGCTATTTCGAGTAACTCACTAATATCGCAATTGAGATAGGTACACAATTTCTCAAGTACCTCAAATTCAACTCTAATCGCTGACTCTTGATATAAGCGGGTAATGGTTCCCCTGTTAATTCCTGTATCTCTTGATACATCGGAAATCTTCAATTTTTTTTCTCCCAGAATGCGAGACAAATTGCATTTTATCATCTATAGAAAACCATTTTAATCTTCAGGAGAACAAAATGGCTTGCAAAAGATTCTTCACTAAGTTAAATTGTTCTCCAGCAGGTCATTTCGACCTTTGGAAAGTAACTCGAACAGGAAGACTAACATGACACAAATATATGTAACAACTGAAGAGTTATCATATTTGATCAGATATGACGTCAGGACTATTCGTGAACGGCTAAAAGATGCGGTGCTGTTCGAAGGGGTACATTATATTCGGCCTTTCGGTGGTCGAAAAATTCTCTATGACTGGGAGGCAATAAAAAGCGACATGTGCAAATATTCGGCTGACGCTATGGGAATTCCCATGGCAAATCACTTGAATTCAATGCAGTGACAAAACGTGTTTAGTATCCATGGTTTGATTTACTTTTGGTACGCCTCAAACACTACATATCAAAACGGGACAGATGCCGACACTATGTTTAGAAAACATCCTATTGCAGGTTCAAAGTAAGTCTTAACAAACTACTTTTTTAATCAAACATCCTTAATGTCTTGGAGATATTTATGTACTCAGAAAACAATAATCATGTGCAACCCTTATTAAATGAAGTGTTTAACTTAAAGCGATTCATGGGAAAATATTTTATGACCGGATTGATTGCCAAAATCGATAGGTATAACAGGCCTTTCTGGATAATCGCCTTGTCGGACAGTTCAGCAGATATTATTGTCGAGTGCCACAATGCTAGTCTAATCAAATATAAATTCTTTGGTCAATGCTCAATTCATATTGAAGCTGTGCTTTCTGTTTCTCCAGAAGGACTAAAGTTTGTTTGTAAGAACCTAGTCTCATTAGGGAGTAAGGACTTACTTGGTCCAGATTTACTCTCATTACCTCGATCACAGTGTCCGTTTCCAGAGGCTTTGGATGTCCTCATAATTCTCTTCAATGGTATAAAACATGAAGGCTTAAAAACGTTTTTGAATAGCGTTTTATTGAGTCAGACGACAGCCCTTCGATATCTCCAGTGTCCAGCTAGCTTAAACTTTCACCACAACTATAGCGGCGGACTCTTACAACACAGTGTCGAAGTCGCTTGGGAACTACTTTCATTAGAATCATTCTCACAATTTGAGAAAGACATCGCATTGGTCGCTGCGCTTCTTCACGATATCGGTAAAACTAAAACAATGACACCTGACATGACTCGCACCGGTCTCGGCACACTTGTCGACCACTCTTGTCTGGCTTTGGAGATCTGTGCTGAGCCCTTGCGAGAACTCGAGAAAGCTTCGTCAAGTGCAGCTCACCAGCTTCGTCACGCTTGGACATGCTATTCACCAAATGCCAGATATGGCTTTAAACCACACACAAATGTAGCAAAACAGCTGCAATTAATTGATGGCAGAAATGCGAAGCAATTATCGTCTTCAGCCAAAGAAATTATCGAAACCAGTAGCCGTCAGATAACTGGTTAAACAAATTAAAGTAATTAATTAAATTAAACGGGAGAGTAGTATGGCGCGACATCCAGAAGTGTCTGAAAAATCGATAATACAAGCGGGGCAAGAGCTCGAGACTCAGGGTAAAACACCAAATCCAGGCTCAATACGCGCTCATCTCGGGTATAAAGGAGGTTTGCTTAGAATTAAAGGGATTTGGAATGAATATTTACATAAACGAGAACAAAACTTACTACCCAATGATAAACCAGACATCAGCTTCGATGCTTTACCTGACGAATATGCGAGTAATGCCTGCCATTTAATGAACAAAGTTTCTGCGGCAATTGAACAACTTGCTATTGAGGCTTATATCGACAGCCAGAAACTGTTTGAAAAACGGCTCAAGATCATCGAACAGTCACACCAAGAAAAGCTGATCTACTATGAAGAGTGTGAAATTTTTGCTGATAAATCGATTGAGAATTTAGAATCTGAAGTTAATGAGGCGCAAATCGAATTACAATCTCTCGCGGGGCAGAATGCAAAGTTACTGTTACAAAACTCAGAGCTAAAAGGCAGGTTATCAGTTTTCGAAGAGAGGCAATTAAAAGTAGATAGAAAAACTGATGGGATAAAAAATGCCGTCTAAAGTTAAATAGTTTGAGACGCCAATCCCCTCCCGACCCCGACATACCTGTATATACGGCTAGGCTTTGATAACCTCACTTGTGTAATTCATGCACGGCTACAATCAGTCTGGAACAGCGGCGTATAATTTGTTGTTCAATTGCGCTCATAGGCAATACTGTTTGGATAAAACGAAATAAAGTATCAATGCCTACGCTCTACAATAATGTTTAATGCCATTTTAATTTTGGCGGGTTCTGTTTCGATATATCGAAAATACAGCAAGGTTCAAAAAGCCCAAATATAATAATAATTACTATTCTGCACAATAATTTACTGAAATGACATTTCCCCAAACCACCAGGTTTAAATAAAATTAATAAAATCAATATGTTAGAGCATTTGTTGTATATGGCCCAATAGTTGGAATAGCAAGTATATAAATTAAGGTTGGAGCCTAATATGCTTGCTAAGAAAATTGTTGTTTTAGCCAATTCAGTTAAACATGGTAACCATTGTATTGCGGGTAAATGCCTGACAACTGGAATGTGGATTAGACCTGTTTCGACCGTTAACGGGGATGCTTTGGATAACCACCAAATAAAGTGTAGAAATCCATATGGCTTGTTTAAGGTAAAAACCCTTCAAATGGTGCATATGCAATTTGCATCGGCAGTGCCTTTAGTCAATCAGCCAGAAAACCACTTAATAGCTGCTAATTCAGAGTGGCGACAAGACTACAAAATAGGTGCAAATGATTTGCCTAAATTATTAGATGCGCCTATGTCGATCTGGGGTGAAGGTAACAGGATCTCTTACAACGCAATTGTCCAAAATAAGTGTAAACCAGAGCAATCTTTATTTTTAGTACAAACAGAAGACCTCGCCTTGTACTATAACGATGAGAAAAAACGCAGAGCTCGCTTTATATACAAAGGTGTTGAGTATGACCTACCTGCAACTGATCCTGACTTTGACACCATAGTTAGCGAGCAACGAGACCTCATGGGTATTATCTGTATAAGTTTGGCAGAAGAGCATCACGGTTATTGTTATAAAATTGCCGCGGCTATTTACTAGGGAATATCATGAATATTTATACTATTGGGTTCACTAAAAAAAATGCTCAAACTTTTTTTAACTTCATTAATAATTCGGGCACAAAACGACTCATCGATGTGCGATTAAACAATATTTCTCAATTAGCTGGTTTTGCAAAAAGAGACGATCTTAAGTTTTTTCTTAATGAATTATGCGGTGCTGAGTACATCCACGCTCCTGACTTAGCACCGACAAAAGAATTACTGAACGGCTATAAAAAAGGCGATCTAACTTGGGAAAATTACGAACATGAATTTTTGAACCTAATCGCTAAAAGGAATATCGAAAAAGCTTTTTCAGATAATGATTTGGAAAATAGTTGTTTGTTATGTAGTGAGCACGAACCTCATTTTTGCCATAGACGTCTTGTAGTAGAATATCTAAATGAAACTACGAATTTGAATTTAGCTATTACCCACCTCTATTAGAATTATGAATTTATTAATCCTTTATCCAACGCTATACAACGTTTCTACCAAGTTCAATAGAAAGCTTGAGCGTATAATTGCCGACAAACATTTATCCTCGGTTACATTCCTAAATGATGATAACAATTTAATTAGGGAATACTTTGCTGACTCAAATTCTGTCCATGATTTACGTTGTGTTAAACAGATTGATTTTGGCGCCATTTCCCATGCCATAGTATTTGACGATGGTGAAGAGTTTCAAAAGGAGCGCAATTTATTATCTGAAAAAAGTATTCCGCATCGAGTTATTAAAATTAAGCTAACGCGAGTGGTCAATATTAGCCGTGAAGTCCAATTTAAAGGTGAAAAAAGCACGGCTGAATATGAATATATTGGGCGCGGTTCTTATTGGGGAAATCCTCATTCTATGTTTGAACAAGGAGAGGATCGGGACGAAGTCATTCGCAAATATAAGTATGACTTCGATTATGAAAAATTTCCTCATATTGAAAAGGAAGAAGTATACAAACTTGCTGGAAAAAGACTTGGCTGTTTTTGCAAGCCAGCCGCTTGTCATGGGGATGTATTAGCTGATTATCTCAATGCTTGGGATGATGGGAAATAACCTTTACTTTATCAAGTTATGCAAAGAGACTAGCAAAATATGGGAAGTCCATAATATTTGGCTATATTTAACGACTTTTTTATAAAAATCTTACAAGGCTAACAGGCATATATAATTATGGATGATTCAGAAAAGTACTTTTTCTCTAACTATACTCAAGAAAGCTTACAGGACACTTTCAACAAGAGTATAAAAAACAAAACTGGAAAAGGAATTGATGGAGTCGGTTGTGTCCAGATCGAAAAAGACTTGGCATTAATAACGTCAAAAATATCAAGCAAGGTGTTAAATTCAAAATATCGTTTTAGCCCCTATTTAGAAATAGTCAAATCCAAAGGCCGCGGTAAACAACCTCGAATCATCTCTAAACCAACTATAAGAGATAAGTTAACGTTATCTGCGTTGAAGGATGCCCTTCATTATCAATATGAACACTGTATACAAAGTCAACTTCCGAATATTTATATAAGAGAAATTAAAAAATTATTCAACGAGCATGAAAAGGCAGAAATATATTATTTGAAAATTGATATAAAAGGTTTTTACGATAATTTAAACCATAAGATTCTATTAGGTGAATGCTTAAGTCATATAAAGAATGAGCAAGCTTTAACTCTTATCAGGCGAGCAATAAAGAACAAAACAGTACCTAAAAATTATAAAAAAGCAAATGCGTCAAATTATCATAATACGGTTGGTGTTCCACAAGGGTTGTCTATATCAAACGTGTTAGCTGGAATTTACATGAAGGATTTTGATATCGAGTATGAAAGTATTGGTCTTAAATATTTTAGATATGTTGATGATATATTAATTTTTGCCAAAAAAGATGAAATAGAAGCAATTGAAGAAAAAGTAGACGAATCATTAACTTTAATCGGCCTTGAAACGAATGATAAAACGGAGAAGGGAGTTATTTCTAAGTCGTTTGATTATTTAGGATATCGAATTTCATCAGAAAAGATTTCCGTAAGAGAATCTACTGTCGAGCGTTTTATTAACTCTATAATAGCTATGTTTACTGATTTCAAGCTAAATTTCAACTCTCGAGTAGCTAACTCAAAGTGGTTTACACCCGAGCATATTAATGAGCTTTTTATACTAAATCTTAATGAAAAAATAACAGGCGCAGTAACCGAAACTAAACGTTATGGTTGGATTTTTTATTTTATAGAAATCACCGATATACATTTACTTCATAAATTAGATTCCATCATTAGTAAGCAATTTTCCCGCTTAGAAATGTTTGATGCTACATCGTCACAAAAGCTAAAAACACTGGTAAAAAGTTATTACTCGGCTAAATATTCGCCTTTCGATGGCTATATACACAACTACAATGCATACGACACGGTAATTAATAAAATCCAGTTTTTATTAAAATTCGAATATATCAATGAGCAGGACATTAAAAACTTTTCCGAAGAAGAAATAGAAAGAAAATTTGAAACCGCAAAAGGCAAAAGGTTAGTGAAATTAGAAGATGATATTGATAACATTTCTTAGTATCCCCCATGTACTGTGTACAAGCTCCTATCTTAAGATAATGGGCGAAAGTAGATAACATCGGCTTAGGCTGTTTCTAGTTTCTAACTGAAGTTTATTGTTAGAAAATTAAGACTTAAATTACTAGGGGGATACACTTTTTAAACCGTTACCACTAAATTGCGCAGTTATTCTGCTGCGAAAAGTGACATTTATGCCTAATGTTAAGCATTCAATCGAACAATACGAATACAACCGCTGTTAACTGTCTCATCAGCTAGGTAGATAACAAAAGCGGTAAATCATCACTAGTGTAAACACCGGTCTAAAAGCGCGGGTATTTGCCGAATATTGAAATAATCAGATCTATTCTCAGATCAAAATTTCATGAGTAATAGCTCAATTGAAATGGGTTGTTTAAATGGCAGGGAGTAAATAACTAAGCAAGAACGTTATGCTAGGACTATAAATATAGTGTCGTTGAGAACGGTATGACGCCACCAATGATTTGAAGGTCTGCGTTGACGCCATACCCTATAAAACCGTGCATGTGCACGACCCATTAAGTGTTGCACATTTTGGGATTTAATCCAGCCCTCATCGACCTTTACTGTCGATGCAAACATCCAGTCGCCTATACCATTGCCTTCGTTGCCATGCGCAAGTCATTATTTGTCATCGCTGTGACCGCGGTCATCGCTATTGTGCCAACGGCTGTAGCAAAAAAGCACGTAAGGCGTCACTGAGTCGCGCGACTAAAAAGTATCAACAAAGTCGCGCCGGACGCTTCAATAATGCCGCTCGTCAAAAACGATTTCACCAACAAAAAAAGCAAGAAGTAACGCATCAGTCTTCCCAAACAATTAGCCTTAATGCTGTACTAAAAACGCAACCCAAAACACCTAAAAGCGCGATACATCCCATAAAACACACAAATATTGTGTGTTGTCACCATTGTGGTCAGGTATGTAGTCCCTTTTTACGACATTATTTTTTACGAGGCAATGTCCATAAAGGACATTTGAGGTACTAAGCCCCACCTGTATTCAATAAGGCAACGACTATGGCAATTGATAAAGACATGGAAGCAAACATACTGCGCTATCACTTTGTAGAGAAGTGGCGCACTGGTACCATTGCCACACAATTGGGTATTCATCATGGCGTGGTGGATAGAGTGTTGGCCCAAGCGGGGTTGCCTAAAATAGAACGCACACAACGCACCTCTATGCTGACGCCTTATCTGCCCTTTATCATTGAAACGTTGGAGAGTTACCCCACACTGACCGCCGCGCGCCTTTATGATATGGCAAAGCAGCGTGGTTATCCTGGTGGACCCAGTCAATTTCGCCAACGTATTAGCGAGCTAAGGCCACGTAAACAACCTGAAGCCTATTTACGCTTAAAAACCTTACCTGGGGAGCAAGCCCAAGTCGATTGGGGGCACTTCGGGCACATACAAATCGGTCAGGCAAAGCGTGCGTTAATGGCGTATGTGATGGTGCTGAGTTGGTCGAGGCAGATATTTTTACAGTTTTATGTCAATCAGCAAACAGCCAGTTTTTTACGTGGGCAAGTAGCGGCGTTTGAGGCATTTAAAGGCGTGCCGAAGGTCTGTCTGTTCGACAATATGAAAACGGCGGTGTTGGAGCGTAATGGCAGTGCCATTCGTTTTCACCCTACGCTGCTGGACTTATCCAGCCATTATCACTTCGAGCCGCGCGCGGCTGCGCCGGCCAGAGGCAACGAGAAAGGTCGTGTCGAAAGGGCTATCCGCTATATCCGCGATAACTTCTTTGCCGGTCGCCATTACTCATCGCTTGATGATTTAAATGCACAGGCGAATGAGTGGTGCCAAGGCACAAGCGCAGACAGGCGCTGCCCTGAGGACACTCAACTCACTGTTAGAGAAGCCTTCTTGCAAGAACAATCGAGCTTATTAGCACTGCCAGACAATCCCTTCGATACGCGCGAGCAAGGGGTGGTGCGTGCGCAAAAAACACCTTACGTGCGGTTTGATGGCAACGACTACTCGGTGCCCCATCAGCACGTGCAAACCACCTTAACCGTGAATGCGTGTTTAAAAGATGTGCGCATTATTAATGCCACTGACGTTATCGCCACGCATCCGCGCAGTTTTAGTCAAGGCGAACAAATAGAAAACGAAGCGCATGTGAATGCCCTATGGCTGACGAAAACGAACGCCAAACAACATCGGGGACAAGACCGGCTATGCCAAATATCCTCCCATGCACAGCCCCTACTGCAACACATCATTGCACGAGGTCACCCGATGAAAGGCGCGGTGAATCGCTTAAATCAATTGCTGGATGATTATGGCGCAACGGAATTACAGCACGCCATGGGCGAGGCCATTGAGAAAAATGCGCCTTACGTGGAAGGGGTCGCGCAAATTCTAGAATGTCGCCGCGAAACACGCCAACAACCGCCGCCCATTGCGGTAAGTGTGCCCAACAAAGTCAAGCACTACCACGTTAAGCCCGCCAAACTGAGTGATTATGACGCGCTAGGCACGTTAGGAAAACAAGGAGATGATAACAATGAATGAACATGACAGCCTTAAGGCGCAAGCATCCGCCCTCAAGCTACATGGTTTACTCAGCCATTGGGGTGAGTTAACACCCGAGCAAACCCCATGGCTGACACAATTATTAAATTGGGAAATCAGCGAGCGTAAACAGCGTTCGCTTGAGCGCCGCTTAAGCAGTGCCAAACTCGGTCGCTTTAAACCATTAACCGAATTCGACTGGCAATGGCCAACAAAAATAGACCAACAAGCGGTACACCGTGTCATGCAACTCGATTTTATCACTGATACTAGCAACATTATCCTCATCGGCAGTAACGGCGTGGGTAAATCGACCATCGCCCAGAACCTCGGGTATCAAGCGGTCATGCAAGGTCACACAGTACTGTTTACCTCAGCCGCCAATATGCTGAATGATTTAGCCGCGCAAGATGGCGACAATGCGCTTAGAAGACGATTGGTCCATTACAGCAAGGCCAAATTACTGATAATTGATGAAGTCGGCTACCTGTCATACAGCAACCGCCATGCTGACTTACTGTTTGAAATCATTAACCGGCGCTATGAAAAAAACGCGACACTCATCACCACTAATCGCCCGTTTAGTGAATGGAATGAAGTGTTCCCCAATGCAGCATGCGTGGTATCGCTTATTGACCGCTTGGTGCATCACAGCGAAGTTATTGCGATTGAAGGCAACTCTTATCGCATGAAAGAAGCGCAAGAGCAGGCAGTAGCGCGGGGGAAAGTCAAAAGAGGAAAAACAACATGAAAACACTGAAAATCACGACCCATTGGACAGCAGGGGAAGCAGCGTGTGTGTATGAAATGCTAGAGCTCCTCAAATCAGCTATCTGGGAAACCTATGGCAACGATATCAGACGTGTTTACACAGATATCGCCAGTGAGCAAAACGAAGAAAACGAACAGTTTAATGATGAGTTGAACTTCTAAGAGCTGACTAATAATTGAAAAATGGGCAATAACCCTTGTTTGACGCCCTTTTTAAACTGCGGCAAATAACTGCGGATCTTCACCGGCGCTAACAACTAGGCCAAGCTCTTCGATTTCTATCGTGTAATTAGGTTGTCAACAACCTCTTCAGACTTGATCGCCATCATGTGCAAGCAGGCAATGACAGAATACTCCGAGAACAAGCATCTAATTAATGGGCTCGGTTTAGTTGGGCCCAGAATTTGGTTTAAGGGGCTAAGAATCGTTCTTATTAAGAAAATTCGATACGTTGACAGTGCTCCGAGGAAGATTAGCCCGAATCAGGCTGAACAAAGTTTAACAGGGAATAAAAAAATGACAAATACGATAATCATAGAACTTCTAGACCAAATGCCAGAATACCCTTCCGAGGCCGAATGGAAGGAGCTTTTTATTCAAGTTGAATCTATTGCAAATGACGAAACTCCTGAGGCACAAATGACGATTGCTAAGATGTATAAAGAAGGCTTAGGGGTTTTGGAAGATATAGAAAAATCTATATCTTGGTATACAAAGGCCGCTGAGGCAGGACTTGTTGAAGCGCAGTATCTGCTCGGAGAGCTTTATTATCGTTACTTTTATATAGATGAAAACTCTAAACAAAAAGCGGCAAAGTGGACTGAAAAAGCAGCTGAAAATGGGCATGTAAAAGCCCAGCATAAGCTTTCATTCCTTTACACTTATGGTCATGGAGTAAACAAAGACCCTAAACAGGCGATAAAATGGTGCGGGAAAGCAGCTGAGCAAGGTAATGAGTCCGCGCAGTTGGAACTTGGCCACCAATATTCTTATGGTCTCAGTCTTTCAAAAGACCTGTTAAAGGCTGCTGAGTGGTATAAAAAAGCCGCAAAACAAGGGAATACTGAAGCTCAAAGGTCTCTCGGTGAATTATATGAAGGCGGATGGGGCGTTGAACAGAATTACCCTCTAGCGTATTCATTATTTAGTGCAGCAGCTATAAACGGATGTGATGAAGGAACTCTTTTTAGAAATAGGCTTGAACAAAAAATGTCCGCTGATCAAATTGCAGAAGCAAAAGTGGCAGGTGTAAATATCCCATTTATCGATTAAACTTTAATTAATAGAGCTTTCCTGACCTAGTCGCTAATACTCTTTAGGCGGTAGATCGTTCAAACAAAACCGGTTCGGATGTTTAGTTCAAGCTAAAATCTGTAGGAAGTCAAAATTAGACACTTCAGTGATTTACTCTTTTGATAACTGATTCATAAGTGCCCAAACTACTAACAACGCTGTCTCAATATCTAATATTGAAGCATGTTGAACAGTGTCATAGTTATTAGAGCCGTGAATGACGGGTAGATTATTTCTGACATTTTGGCATTTTTCATATCTTGGCTTGAGTGTTAACCCAGTCATACTATGGTCCGAGTCAATGAATTCTAATGTATCGTTAATTACTCCCTCGAGACGTCCACGATGCCCACGTTTAACATTTTTATTAGGCACAAGTGTCAACTTTTCTGTTTTTTCGTCCCATAGAAAAGTCTCAATTTCATTAAATAATTCCATTATTCCTAGAAATATATTGTCATGCACTTTTATTTCATCTAAACCTTGCCAAAGCATCAAAGAGATTGTTCGAGGTGTCTGCTCACAATAGTTATCGACGCTACGATGAAGTGTTGTGTTTATCAAGGGTCGTTGATGACACATTTTGTTTAACAATTCCGTAAGTCGAAAAACATGTCTATATTTTACTTTTCGAAGCGCTAAAGTGATTTTTTCGTTAAATTGTGCATATATATCTAAAGCGGTGATGATTGCTTGTTGATCTACAGTATCGTGGATTTCATCTGATTTTCGCCAATAGCCTACTGCACCTTTCCTAATTGCTTTTTCCACATTCCAGAGCTTATTTGATGCTGAGGCAATGACAACCGGTAGCCCCGGCCAAAAGTTGAGCAACGAATCAACTACCTCAAACCCACTTAAGTCTGCTGCGTCATAATGCTCGAAAGTAGCATCATCAGCTCTTAACCTTAGGTCAACAATAGCCAAATCCGGTATGGTGTCTGGAAATTTTTCAGCTAATTCTAAAGACGCCTTTACACCCTCCAGACTGGCAAAACATTTAAGTTCAACATTTAAATCAGAAAGCATCTGCTCCATAAGCCTCTCCCATCCATTTGAATGTTGATCGTCTACGAACCATATTTGTAGGCTACCCTCAGCTCGATATAGATCTGCTGGTAATCCAATTTTAGTTTGAAGTGAACTTACAAAATGGGAAAAATCTGAACCATTAGTTGATGGTCTAAAATTGACGCTACTTGCTAATTGTTTTAGCTTTTGCTTCGAAGCTATACATTTCTGTAACTTCGAATTAATGTCTGCTTTATATGAGCGATTATGCAGCGATTCCCAACTGCGTAACACGTCCCACATCATACATGCATTTTCTTTATTGTATAAAAATGAACTAGCACTATGCAGCGTTACGGGAGATTTTTCATCAAAAAAAGTTAAAGAACCTTCTACTTTGGTTATATGCAGTAAATCCTGAACCATTGACAAGAGGACTGCCCCTCTCACATTTTTCACAGAGTGAGGATCTAAGATGTTTTCTGTAACTCGAGGCAGTTTGGATAACTCAAAGATAAGCACTTGCTTATCATAAATTCCCCCAGTCTCCTCCAGAATATGATCAACAATTGTCTGGCTCACGTTGTTAAACGCGATGCTAATCAATCTTTCTTTAGGTGGAAATAGTTCTTCATAAAGTCGTAAAAACTTTTCGGCTTTACTTAAAATTAACGACTGCTCTTCCGGAGTGAATAAGCTGACATCAATACTCAACTCATCACAATCGCTATACTTATCTAACAAACGAACTAAATTGAAAGCATTGAAAGTACCCTTAGCATCAAAAAGGAAATTATGATGTTTCGTGTAAAGCTTCAGACACGAGTTCATTTATAAATTCGCTTTTTTAATGGACTTGCAACGCTCAATAAACTCAGGCAGTACATGCTTAAAATAATCACTATCAACACTAAAATGATTTTTAGAATACTTATTCTCTCTCAAGTTTGGCGTACTATCGACCGCCCCAGAATAAGAAAGCAGTGGCCATTGTTTTTTTTGTGCAAAATATTTAACAACATCGTAACCCGCCATTCCCGCATGGCATATTATCCCGTCAGCTTCCAGGTTAGAAATATGATCTACTTCTACACATTCACAATACTCAATAACGTTTTCTAGTCCGAGTTTTCTAATCGTATCTTTATATTCTAGGTTTCGTTCCGGGCGTCTATGATCTTCTATGTATATAACTTTTAGCATTTATTTTACCTTCTCCTCTAAAGAGAAAATTAAACGTCCATATTTCTCATGAATTACGCTCTGCTCTTTTTGATAAGAGTGCTCGGTAAGATTAACAGTTACGTCTTGAATGTCCGTGTAACTCCCATGCACAAATAAATCACCTACTGGTAAAAACTCTATAACAGCTCCCGTCAAATCTCCACCAAGTAACCACTTTTTAAGTAAGCCCTTTTTTGTTGACTTGCCAATGTTAAGTTTTTTCTTAAAGGGGAGAGTTATGTTTTTTCTGAACAATTCAATAGCCCGAGGAGCTTTAGTCACTGGGTTTTCATCTCTGTAAATAAGCGTTAAAGGCATCTTTCCCGATGAATCAACTATCCGCTCCGATTTATCCAAGTGTTGCTTTACACTAATCAGTAGTTTAGTTAACGCACTACACCACGCCTTTATATCAGTAACTAATCGGGGAGCCATACCATTTCTTTCAATGGAAATGAGATTTTCCATTTCTGAGTTTTTTAAAGCAGGTTGTATTATTTTTTGATAAAAGTTACCAGTGTCGTCTTCATGTAAGCGAACCTCTGCTTTCAAATCTCGAATAGCTTGAATTGCTAGTCCAGTTTGTTTTGTTTCTTTTTCAAGATCTATTCGAACATCATCCCCTTCTTTTCTCATTAGAGTAAGCAATTCCCTATGCATTTTTGTGATCTTTTGTCTAACATTTGAAGACAAATACCTAAGTCTAGGTCTAATTATTTTAACCGTTTCCAAAATCAGTTCTTTAACATTATGCCCATCACCGCTTGTACTCTTGTGAAACAAATCAGCAAGTACCCCGCTGTTTAATTCAGCAAAAACCTCTTGTTGTTTAACTGGAACCGGCCAGCCAAAATCAACACATTGCTTAAATGTGTCTAATTTAAAACTTGAGTGAGATCTATTTTGGGCTAACAGAACACGACGTAAACTTTTAGGGGCATTATCGAAAAATTCAGTGTATTCATCTTTGTCTAAACGAAGCTTATAAACAGCATCTTTTAACTTTTGCTCTTCTTCATCAATCGGAAAATTCTCGAGTTGCAGACTAGGATCCATCTTTACCAATGATTGCAAATGCGGGAGTTTATTAGCCTGCTTCAAAATAATGTGTTCTACTGGCCATCTGAATTTCATCGAAATCCGATAAAATGAAGCTAACATCTCTTCATATTTTTGTATCCGAGAATGCTGTTTGGGTGAAATGAATTGTCGTTTAGCTAGATCATATGGAGAACTAATCGTTGTGGTTACAACTTGGCCGTACCATAGAATTCGACCGTATAAGTGTTGTAAATAAATCCCTTCGAATTCTTTATCGGTAGCACGCTTACCTCCTTTTAGACCTTTTTGGGTTGCCTTTACAAATCGCCCAATACGTCCACCTTTATAAAAACCAACGGGTAAGAATGCATCAAACGCTTGCCTATCAGATAATTTCCAAAAGGCTTTAGCTGCTTCTTTTACCGAATTATATTTAAATTCAAGGTTGTATAGAGTGGCTCTAAGGGCGTCAACATGCTTTTTATGCAAGTTGAGGCCATCGTTGACAAGAATCCCTGTAACCATCTGACGCTGCTCTTTAAACATGATTTTGGTCTTTGATTCATTGACCTTAAACCCGTTTTTTTCTACATGTTGCGTAACGCGCTCTACAAGTTTTTGCGGAGAAATTCGTTTTAAATTATTCGTAGAGAAAGTAAGGTCATCAGCATATCGTGTATATGTTAGATCATACTTGCCTGCCAAATTTCCCAATTGATAATCTAGTTTTTTACATATTAAGTTGGAAAACAATGGAGATGTTGGTGCTCCCTGTGGCAAACCGCGTTTTTCGTCTATATTTTTGGGTAAGCATACTAAAGACGCGAGTATAGCAGCCTGCCGGTTACTGTAATTATATGGTGAGGTTTTGAGCATCCCCATCACTCTAGGAAAACTGATTGTTGGGAAGAAGTCCTTTAAATCAATGCTCACTACTACTTTTTTATTAGTATGTGCTAGTGCATTACTGACCACGCCTTTTGGTCTTAAATCATCTTTTTGGAATGCTTCCTTTCCCTCATTTATAGAAGCGTTACTTGAGTCTTTTGGAACAAACGCGTAAGCATATTTTGAAACATTGTAGACTTCCTCAAGGTGATGTTTCAATTTTGACTGTAAATCTTTCAATTTATAATTGACAGTTACAAGATCTCTTTTTGAGCCGTTGCGTTTGTTAACAGTAAACTTTCTATAGTGTTTTTCTGTTATAGGCCAGCATCCTCGTTTAGCTAAGATTCTGGTGTCAAATTCAGGGCGAAGTGAAATCCATTTGTCGATTTGCTCGAACAAATCATCAATTGATTTACTTAAGGTTATTGATGGTTTATTTATTTTAATTGTCATCTCTTTTAAAGTTGCGCTTTTCCAGATTACTCATCGCGTTCTCGCGAAAACCTCGTCCTCAAGCTTAGCCCATTTTAAACCTTAAAATGTTAGTTATTACATAACGTTACGTGTAACACGTAACAAGTCAATTGCTGATTTCAGTGACTTCTTAACACCGAGGTGTTCGTACAATCACTTAATACAGACAACGACTTAACTAATCTGAAAAAACGCATTATTAGGTTATCAAAAATAAGAATTTTTTACATTCACTTTCTATTTCTTTGATGTTTTGTCATTAAATATTATTTCGTCTATAAAAATCACTACAAGCTATATCGTTCATTTTCAAACAGCAGATAACCAACTCAATGACTTATTAGTCACTTCAATAAACTCTTGGACATTCAGAATCATTGGTACTATTTTTTGTGACTTTGGCATATCCAGTTCAAGTAAAATGGGAAACCAAACAGCACGTGAAATTGTGCTGCTTGGTACTTCCCGCCGCTAAATTACTTCATCCAATGGTGCGATTTCATCAAGTAGTGGCATGCTTCCGTGCGACAGTCCTTGTAACTCCCCGCAAATTGATATCATCTGATTAGTGATGCCACCAATTTGCCCTTCGCGCTTCTTCCAGATGCGCTGTATTGCTGATTTTTCTTTTTCCAGCTCTAGGCGCATTTGCTCCTGGTGATCGACTACTGCCTTAATACGCTGTACAAACTGCGTGCTACAGATGTAGTCATAGAGCGCTTCCATTTGCTCGTTCTTACCCACACTCACCGCACGTTGGCGTTGAGCTTCAGTTAAGACTGTTCTAAGTGCTTCAGATACACTTTTAACGAAACCAGGCTTGACCAGCCATATGCCGTCCCGCTGAACAAAGGGTTCATTTATGCCTGCTGGAAAGGCTGTAGATACAAGCACACCTATATCACCGCTTACTTCTTGCATGTCGGTCTTTAGCTTAGTAACCCATGCGTTTGACCAATTGGCCGCTCGCTTAGTTTCCCAAACAATTTTTCCACATACGGTGCCTGAACGGAGTCGCACGGTTTGCAATACATCAGCACCATTCGCCCCTTTTTTCACAGGCTCGATATCATCTAAGGGATAGGCGCTAGCCAATTCAGTCTCAAGCTCAAGTTCAAGCACTTCGCCCTGTAACTGCTGTGACCCTTGCTCAAGTTTGCGTTTTAAATCGTCATTCGCTTTTGAAGCATCGTCAATTTTCTTGCGCCATTCAGCTTCTTTAAGTTTGAAATCGCCTGATAACTTGCTGCTGATGGCTTGTTTCTCTTGATCTAACTTCCTAGCGAGTTCAACGTCTGCATTTTCTTTTTGCTCTTCCAGAGCTTGCTTTTGTTTTCTCAACTCAAGCTCTTCTTCACGAAATTGTGCTAGTTGCTTATCCTTGGCCTCAAGGGAGTCTTTAAGCGTTTGTGCATCAAGTTGCATCGATTCGCGCACCCGCTCTTCAACGCTTTTCTTTTCAGCTTCAATACGCAACTTCAAAGCTTCGGTCGACTCATTGCTTTCAATAAGCTTTTCATTTAGCTCTGCAATTGTTTTTTGATAATCCTTGGCTGCCGTTTTTTCGGCATCTTTAATGGCTGTATTACGAATATCTTCCAGTTCCTTTTGGATCATCGACTGATAGTCATTCTCATGCTGCTCGATGAGCTGATGAGCAATGGCATTCTTCAATGCAAAGGGCTGGTCGCAATGAGGGCATGTAATTGATTCGTTTGAATTGATAATGATCTTGTTTTGCATGATAAGTTTCCTGTAATTATGAAAGACAAGCTAACTATTACAAGACTAATGCCAAAACCTAAGTGTTTGTTTTTATTGTGTATAAAGTAAATGAGAGAATTAAAAATATAATTATAATTACTAAAAAGTAATAATAATTATTTTGAGCTGGGTTAAATTTGAAATTTATAAGCTATTGGAACTGTTAATCGGCCCTGTTCTACAACGTTGGTAGATACATCAATTGGGATATCAATGTTTAACTAGCACAAGGCAATCACTCTTTGGTAAATGCTCCATTTAAAGACCAACCAGCAGTGTACATAATGTGTTTATCATGCTTGACCTTAGTTCTTTCGTCTAATTTAACATCCTGTGTTTTTATTCTTTCTGGCTTGAAATTACTTTTTAAACCAAGCCCAATTTTAGGCAAAGCTTTCCTTTCCTTTAATATAGATTGGGCATCTGTTCCATTACTTTTTTTGTTTTTAATGGACTCTGACAAGGTGTATTCCTTGTTAATCTCATCCACATTAATTTGAAGTAACATTTCTATGAATGAAATTTTCCTACTAATACTTTGTTCATTTGTTTTGTAAAATTTAATGATCCTCTTATTGACCCTTTTACCCAACCTTCCATTTAAGGCTATCAACGGAATTCCAAGTCTTTCCTTAAACACTCGAACATCTCTAATATTTTCTATTTTATTAATAACACATAATAAATCTGTAATTCTATTATCGTATTTAGAAGAGATTCCTTTTTTGTGCAGCCTGTCAAAAAGCACTTGGTTATTTTCCTTGTTAGCTGGCGCGACTATTGGCTTTGTAGGTTTACTTGGAGAAGAGTGTGGTTTTTTCTTACAAAGCCTAAACAAGCCATCCTTTGATTTAAACACTTCGATTACTGGTTTAGATAAACCGTTTTGACTAAAAGTAAGCGCCCAGAAGTCAGCTGATTTTTTAAGCAATTCTAAAGTTTGAAACCCTTCGCTATTTACAATATATTCTTTAGGGAATTTACGTATTTGCTCATCACCTATAAACATTACCTCTGGATTATCAGTGTTAATTTCCTTCTTCTTTTCCTTCTTGGTTAGGTTTGAATTAATCTGGTCTGGGACATTTTGTTTCGCTTCATTGTCATTCTGAATCGGAAAAAATAACCAGTAATCGCTTTTATCTCTCAGATAGTAAATATCAGGTTCTTTTGATAACAATGACTTTAATTGAACATATTGAGATGAGTCTGAGACAGCCTGAACAGAAGAAAAACCTACGTTATTTGATTCATCGTAGCCTAGTAATCCACCTTGATTTAGCAATATCTTGCTTGTCGAATTACCTTTAAAGCTATAGTGAAAGGAGTTCCCTTTCTTTCGTTCTGGTGTGCGGTTTAACCCCACAGAAATTAAGGCATCCCTTAAAACAGAATTTTTCATAATGTCCCTATTCCAGTTTTACGCAAAATACGATTTAGCTTATTATTTAGTCCGTTTTAATACTACTTTTTTAGAAAAATCGCCACTGTTCTATAACGTTATCAGATACATCACATGGGATTATCCCAAACTTTTTCTAAACACTTATCAAATTATCTCGGCTGTAGCTATCGGTTTGATTTAAAATACCACCTAGATGCAAGGGGTTGGTGCCGCCAAAATAAGGGTTGTGAAACTGTGGTCTTCCATTGCCGGTGTCACTGTTTTCTTCTGTAAAATTGTGCCACCAGTCTTTCCACTTTTTGTGCTCTTTGGCTGTCATGGAGTATTCTTCTTCTTGGCTAAACATTTTCCTAATTAAGAATGCTTTTAGGTAACCAAACTGTTGAAAGTTATTCCAGATCAAAAAAAAGCTACTCCAAGGTTCAGATGATTTGTCGTAGTTTTCTGCGGCTAATAAAAACTTATCAATTCTAGTAAACCCTAAAACGTGTTGAATGTAATAAATGGCACCTTCCCAATACGCCCCCATTTCACAGACGTTGCTGGTATCTTCTGGGTACGAAGGAAATTTAGCAATGTTAGCACTACGAATGTCATTTACTATCGAAATGTAAGCTGTGTGCCAGTCGTCGCTTTTCGTTAAGTGGCGCGGATTAGCATAGATAAACTGTCGGCCATTAACCTCTAACAATTTGCAGTGCGGTGGAGCGGTTAACTCTTGTTTTTTTGTTGAGGCTATAAAGCCTTCGTTTGCATGGTAATAGTCTCGATACATCACAGGCAAAGCGCCATTTTCTGCCTTACCTAACATATATGTAAACCAACCCGCATAGTCAAAGTTTTCAGCTTTGCATTGACTAATTAGACGTGGAAAGCGCTCTTTTATTTTTTCAGCCAGCTCTCGAGCGCTAACGTTTGTGGTGTCTTGCCAGCCGAAATATAGGTTGCCAGAATCCCCAGACGAGTGAGATGTTACTTCATAATCTAGTGAATGCTGTGGTTCATTTGGGTGTTCTGCACCTTTAGTTAAATCATAAAAATCATACAGTTGTAATCGCCAATGAAACCCCGAACTTGACATGCCAGAGAATATGGTAAGGTTCTGGTAGCCTTGCTTATGCAGCTCATGTATTGCGGCAAGCAGCCTGGTACTTCTACGTATAATTTGTTGTTCTGTTGCGGTCATGGTTTAACTTGTTCATCCATTTCACTGTCTTTCCAAAACATAAATACCTCTTATGATAATTAGCCGATTTATCTAATCGGTATTAAATTAGTTCTGAAACCCGCTTACTTGCAGCCAACCATTGTCACCTTCATTTTTGTAGAGCTGACCTTTTCCCCATGCTATACCCTGCCCGTGTCTTCCGAAGCAATTCGTACACATTAATGCCCAACCTGAATCTCCTCTAATTGCCCCATCTACGAAAAAACCATCGTTGATAAACGGTGCTTCACACAATTCACAATTATCAGGATCACCGGCATAAGTGTTTTGCTCAGCTTGTGCTTTTGCCATATCCATATGCGCGGCAAAGTAGCGTCTAATTTCTTCCCGAATGGGTGTGTCAGCTTCAAAGACCTCACTAAACTGAACTTCTTTTTGAGTCCCTTGACCAAAGCCACTTTGCTCTAACCATTGTCTATCTTCATCTGTAATTATCGCTCGTCGATTTCCCATGCTGTCTTCAATAATGAGAGTGGTTGCACACAACGGGCCATCTGGTAATTTTTGAGGTGTCTGTATCAGATCTTCCAAATGGTAGTCATTGATTACTGGAAGTTTCTTTTCCAATAGTGTAAATAACTCAGTAAAAAGCGCAGAATTTGGGTCGTAGAATGTGCTTATAGTGGTCATTCTTTTTTGAGTTTGTCCATCAGCCCCTGTTAACGTAAAACGTTCAGGCAAGCTAACAGTCTTAATTGTTTGATGGTCATGGACTGACAACTGGCGCAAAACACTCAGTTTTTCCTCGTCAGTGCCATGCAAGGAATACACTCGTCCAGCTAAGGCATAGATAACTTGTGTATCGGCATCAACTATCGCCCATAAGTTACAGCAAAATTCGCATGTATCTTGTGTTTCACTATCTTCAACGTGCACAGGCATAAATTCACTTCCTTGTTTTAATTATTAAATTTCAGCAAACCAAGCTCTATTCTTTTTTGGCAAGAGTGGCTTATATCAAAAGGGACAACCCAAAGCTTAAGGTTGTTTTCAACATCATAGTTAAAACTATGCTCAAAAGGTTTATCAAATGTAGCGTTCTTGGGATATATCAGCACCAAGTTGCCAGCGCCGTCTAAGTATTTATGTCCATAACCAAGCATCTGATAAAAATCATTTTAAGATAATCTAAACTCATCTTTGATACACGCTAGAGCTTGGCCTAAAAAGCTCCAAAGTTTCACCTCCAATTTGAAGCCTTCGGTTTCTCAGAGTGTGCTGCACAACAACTCCCACATTCTGGGCAAAGATATCGGTCTTCACTACACTTGCCTAAGTCATCTCTACTATCAATTATGGTAAAACACTTAAAATTTAGGCAGTGATTAAAATAGTAACTTCTTTCAAACTCTGCGCAATTTTGATTGTTACATTTAAAGACTGTCAGCCTGTATGATGCTTGCATAGGCACAACAGTTTCTTCACCTGTTTCTTCATTGACTGTGCACACTTCTACTCGTGCATATTTCATGTTGGGGATCATCAATTGCCCACAACAACTACAATTCAGCTTACTTTTTAACTCTCTAACCCTATTCAAATACGCAGCAAGTTTTATCGGAAAGTCACGCTTTGCTGGTTTTGACTGCTCAAAATAATGGTAGCCATAATGTGCAAGCCAATCGAAAATAGAGAAGTCAAAGAAGGTCTTTGATAAGTCTGGCACCACCTTGGGATCAGTACACACTTTTGAGCGACATAAAAACTTGTCACGGTTATCTGGTGTTCTCCAATGAAAAGCTTCACACGATAACGATGTATCTTTGCAAGAAAGTCCAGCCGTATGACAATATGGGAAAAGTGCAAATATTTCATCTTCGGCAATATCTGAGTTAACCGACAATAGTTTTTTCCAGAGGGATGTAAGAATTACAGGCTCAATAACGTCTGTACTGTTTTGTTTAAATAACAAAGGAATGATGGTGGATAAAAACCAAAACTCGAAATTTGACGCCAACAATGAGTTGTTTTTAATATCCTTAACAAACGACATATCTTGATTATAGATTTTTCGCTTTATCAATAATGGTAATGCAATTGGCGCAACTAAAGAGTGTTGGCAATATTCACCAAACGAACTAAAAGATGCAGCATAAGCATCTCGCACATATTGATTAATTTCGAATTCTTGCTTTTTGCCTAAAACAGTAGCTTCTATAAAAATAGTTAACTGCGTTTCATGCTTACCTAACTTGTTTTGAACTGTAATTAGGTTTTTGAACAGCAAAAACAGGAAAACATTGAACGATACAACTTCAATCAGTACATCTACCTGTTGCATTTGCTCCCCGCCAGAAATTGTATGTAAATAAGTTTCTAGTTCAAAAAGATGCTTCTCTATAAATGCTTGCGGCGCCAATGACACACGCCCATATTGCGAAGCAAATTCGCTCAGCGTTAGATCGCCAATTAACAGTTTAAATAGTTGCTCATGACACTCCGTCTTTTGAAGAAGCTTTAATATCCATGTTTTATCAATACTTTTATCGTTCAGCTTTTGCAACAACCTCACATTCAGCTCAGCTGTTTCTAAGTATGCGATCAGTCTCTTAAGCAGAGCAGGATCACCACTTAATTTATCTAAATCGTCTTCTGCAGCCAAAAAATCTGTTAACTGTTCAATAGGAACAGAATCAATATCACCAAACCTTACTGACTGAATGACATAAACGTTCGATGCGGATAACCCCTTAGGCTTCTTTTCAACTTGAAATAAGACTAACTCGTCTTCGGTTAGTGTCCTTATATTTTTTAGCTGCTTTTGATGCACAAATAAATCATCGCCTTCAGCCTTAGCAATAAAACCGAAGGGATTTACCTTATCTGTTCGATGGTTATGCCCCCCAAACCACTTTACTGTTCCTAAACAGATTTGTTCGTTGTTCATTATTTACCTAGTAAAGCGTGATTTGTAATTAATAACACTAGGACATTACTCCCTTTTGATCGTTGGTTTTCTTTGAGACTTTTTTTGCAGCTTTTTCTAAAATTACGGCTTCTTCACGGGCGGCTTTGATGCGTTCTAGTAGTTTTTCGGCAGGTTCGTCGTTTGGGTCTTGTGGTACTAACTCGCCTTTAAAGGCTTTGGCTAGTATTGATTGGGTTAAGTTATCGACTCGCTGTTTGGCATTGGCGAGGTTCTTTTCCAAGGTATCGGCTAAGGCGAAGTGTTGTTCGACGAGGCGGACGATTTCGGTTTGTTCCACAGGTGTAGGGATTTTGAACTTAAAACTTCTTAAACTACTCAGTGCTACAGTTTTTTGTGCTGTACCAGTTGCAGTTGCCTCGGCCTGTCTTAAAGCAAAATCAGAATTCAATAAATGATAAAGAAATCGAGAACTAGTGAAATCACAATTAGGCTTTATTATCGCTATATGACGTTGAAAACAAAATTTTTCATCTGTCTTAACCTGAACTGGGATTCCAAAAGAACCCGTTACCGTATAAAGAATATCATCAACTTTAGGAACTCGAATATCTTTTAAAGAATCATAATAGGACTCAGGAACCCACCTAGAAACAGTATCAAAATTAACAACCCCTGTTTTCACATTTGAAATTACTAAAAAAGGAATTCCACTTTCAGCTTTTGGAGGAGCTTGATGATCTCCATCTGAAATACTTCGAGTGATGTTTGAAAGAACCACTTCTTGCCAATTTTTACAATTATTTTCACGACTCCAGTCCCCAGTGAGTTTACCGGAGACGGCAGCGGCGAGGACGGATTGGCGGAAGCGTTTGATGATGTTGGGTAAGTTGTTGAGGCGTTGTTGTATGGTATCGACCTGCGCCAATAAGCTATCAAGCTTTTCAACAATGCGCTTTTGTTCGAGGAGTGGAGCTAGAGGTACTTCGAGTTTTAGTAATGATTTTTGATAAATAGCAGCAACATTTGTAGTTGCTGATGTAACACTGCTTAATTGTTGCTTTCCTAGAGGAGAGTTAAGCCAATAGGAAACAATTTCAGGCATAACTTCGCTAAAACGCATTCTCAATAAATTATTATTGAATAAAATTGCCGAGTTGGAGTCTTCTTTAAAAACACCACATTTCCCAACTAACTCTGCGCTATTACGGGTATTAAAAACAAAATCACCAGCATGGAGTTGACCTTTTATTAAATCTTTTTCTACAGCATCTACATAGACCATTTTCCTTAAATCAAACTTTCCAGAATTTGTTAAGTTATTCATCTTAATATATGGATATTGGCCTTTAATGTGCTGCTCTTTAGCTGAACGAACCAGTCCTGTATTAGCCTCAGAAACTATGCTATGGATTGGGGCTAATTTCCAACCAGAAGGTGTTTCTTTAATTTCCTGTTGCGACATCATTCAATACCCTCAAGCACTTTTTTCTCTAAACCAAATTCTTCTGCTAATAACGCAACTTGACCTGCTGCTTCATCAATTGCGCCAAGATCAATCATCAGTTGGTTCATTTCACGCAAGGCTTCGGTCAGCTCGGTCATGGCCTCAGTCGCTAATACTTCTGGCGCTGGCAGATTAGCAGCATCGGTAATAGAATTATCTTTTAACCAAGTAATGTCTAAACTGTCGCCTTTGTCTTTTATGAATTGGCGTGAGAATTTACGGAAACGCGAGTTTTCAAGGACTTGCTCGTCATCATTATTGATTTCTGTGGTGCAGCCTAGAATATTGTAAACACCCTCTTCACGTGGGCTTTGTCCGTTAGCATCAACACCAAAAACCTGCTCAAAACTCTCTAGATATTTGTCAGTAAACGGGCTGCGTTTCCCAAAGGTTTGCATGTTAGTGCGCAAGTCGTAAACCCAAGTGTCGGTGGTACAGTCTTTGTCTTGATTGGGGTTTTGTGGTGTGCCTTTCTGGAAAAACAACACGTTGGTTTTAACACCCGCCGCATAAAAAATACCGGTAGGTAGACGCAAAATGGTGTGTAAATTACACTTGTTCATTAAATCAGTGCGGATTGATGCACCCACACCTGATTCAAATAATACGTTATCAGGAATTACCACCGCCGCTCTGCCACCTGGCTCAAGGCTGTTATAGATATGCTGCATAAAACACAATTGTTTGTTTGATGTGGGATAAACAAAAGTGCGGGTAATGTTGGTGCTAGAGGCTGAACCAAAAGGTGGGTTGGTTATTATCACATCAGCTTTGGGCAGGGTTTCTCCATCGTTGCCTAAGCTGTTACCTAAACGAATAGCGCCGCCAATTTCTTCATTGCCTTCTATGTCGTGCAACAGGCAATTCATTAAAGCTAAGCGGCGAGTTTCGGGTACTAGTTCTAGGCCAACAAAGGCCCGTTTCATTTGAAACTCTTGGCCTAGGTCATCTAAATCGTCTAGGTCATTGGTTTGGCTTTTAATGTATTTGTCGGCTTCGATTAAAAAGCCTGCTGTGCCTGCGGCGGGATCTTGAATAATTTCACGAGGTTGCGGTTTAAGTAAGCGCACCATAGTGCTGATTAATGGCCTAGGCGTGAAATATTGACCTGCGCCTGATTTGGTTTCGTTAGCATTTTTTTGCAACAAACCTTCGTACATATCACCAAAGTCGTCACGACTTTTAGCTGTGCCGCTTTCGAACCAATCTAGTCCATCCATAGTGGAAACTAGCTCAGTTAACTGCCCCGCATTGGTAATAGTCGTGTTAACGTTTTGGAAAATTGCACGAACGATGGGGTGTTCATCATTGCCTAGCTGCACCAGTAGTTCGCGATAAAATTGCAGTTGGTCTAAACCTATCTTGCCTTTTAAATCGCCCCAGCGCATGCCTTGTGGCAACAGGTCGGCTTCTTGACCTGTTTGTTCGGTCATTTTTAAAAACAGTAAGGTGGCTAATTCGTTTACATAATTTTGGTATGACACACCACCATCGCGAAGGTTGTCACACATTTTCCAGAGTTTGCCTACCAGATCGTTATTATTCATTATGTTCTCTTAATGTTGTAGGTTGGCCTTTAGGCCATCACGTTTAATTTGTATTGTTGTATCTATTCATTATTGACGGGCTGAAGCCGGACCTACAAGGGTTAATGTAGGTTGGCCTTTAGGCCATCATGTTTAATTTGTATTGTTGTATCTATTCATTATTGACGATTGACGGGCTGAAGCCCGACCTACAGTGATTATAAATATATTGAATTCCAGTATGGATAATCACGTATGTTTTTTACTAATCCTTTTCTTAATGGATTAGCCACAATATATCGTGCAATCTTGGTTCGATCTTCTTCTTGTCTTAATGCATGATCGTAAAATGTTGATTGCCATAATTTACCCTGTTGATTCAACCGCTTATTTATCAAAAAAGCTGATGTCCCTTTTAGTTGTCCGACAACGTTTTTTAATAACGTTTCATTATTTCCCAACTGTAATAAACCATGAAAATGATCAGGCATTAACACCCAACTAAGCCAAATACAGTTATGTTTAATTTCGTTTATGGCTATTTGCTGACAGAACAAACACGCAATGCTGAAATTTTTAAATATCGGCAATCTATTATGTGTATTAAAGGTAATAAAATACTCTGTATTCCTACACGAATAACGACCTTTTCGTAAGTCATTCCATGACATATAGCTTTCCTCTGTTTTGACAGGCTAAAGCCCGACCTACAATGCTGTAGGTTGGCCTTCAGGCCATCATGTTCAATTTACGCAGGCTGTTCCCACATGAATTCGTTAAATTGTTCGAGTATGTGATCAAGTTTTCCGTCAAATACTTTTTCCAGTTTTCGTTTACCACCTTTACGTTTGTAGTTGCCGGTTTTAAAGGTATCTTCGTCGATGGCGACTTGTTCTTTTAAACTGTTGGCAAGGCGTTGTAACCAGTTAACTTGTTCTGGGTTCCAGTCTTTTTGTTGTTGAATTTTGTTTAAGGCGTTATCAACTCGTTGGTCAAAAGGTAACAGTGCATCGCCGAGTGCAGCACGGCGAATATGGCCTATTAGGCGTGCTGCTATATCTTGGTTAGTGGTTTTTTGCCATGCAACGCGTAGGGTTGATTCGTCGAACGATTGGGCGTCAAACCATTCTTGTAACTCTAACAAGGCTTTACGGGTTAGGTCTTTTGGTTTGGCTATGACTGTATGTAATGCGGCTTTTTTGTTCTCGCTTTGGGCGACTAGGTTATCGAAAGCTTCAAGAAAATCTTCTGCGGTGTTGTATTCACCAAAGCCTTGTTTTACTTCTATTAACTCGTCGTCAATGTCGGTAAAAATGGGTTCGCCGCGTAATTCATTAATTTGTTTTTTAAGTTGTTCGAGGTTTTCAACCAATTTAGGCAACTGGGTGAATATTTCTGCACTTTGCTCAGGGCCTTTAGTTTTGAGTGTTTGAGCTAGGCTTGCGAAGTTGCAACCAGCGCTTTGCTCTAGGGTTTCGTCGAGACGTTTAATGCTTTGCTCTATATCTGCTGACTTTTCACGGTTAAATAGGCCATGGCTGACAATACGTTGTATTTTGGCAACGAGTTGTTCGTGGCTATGGGTAGCAAAGTTACGGCCATCTGCCTCTAGGGTTTTATAGGTTTGTAGATCGGTGATTTCTGAGACTAAGGTTTTTAGTTCTATATTTGGGCGCACAACCACTGGACGCATGGTGTCGACCGATTCAAGGGTGTCGTATAGCTCAACCGCGTCATAAATTTTAAAGCTAGTTTTACCTACTTCTGGGCACAAACGTGTGGCTCGGCCTTTCATTTGTTCGTATAAAATTCGGCTTTTGACTTTACGCAAAAAAACCAGATTACAAATACTGGGTATGTCGATGCCTGTGGTTAATAAGTCTACGGTAACCACAATATTGGGTAATCGCTCTTTTTTGAAGCGAGTGATCATGCTTTGTATTTTTTTCGGGTCTTTATCACTCGTGCCAGTGATTTTAATAATGGCGTCGTGTTCTAATTCTGGATACTGATGAGCAAAAGCATCAGACAAGGCTAATACAACCATATCGGCGTGAGTATTGTTAACACAAAAGATTAAGGTTTTTTGATGTCCGCTAGGATCTAATTGTTTAGCCAATGCCTCAGCCACCACCTTAGTAAAACTGGGGGCGATAATGTCGCGGTTAAAATTGGCGACTTCAAAGTCTTGCTCATCTTCTAAGGTATCTTCAACTAACTCACCTTGATTAGTTAAGCGCGTGACTTCTGTTCCCTTGTCTAAATAAATACCATCTCGGTTTAGCTTAGTGACTATTTTTATGGGTGGCTCTTGGTCAGTTAAGTAACCATCGATTACGGCTTTACGGTAACTATAACGATAAACAGGCAAACCAAAGATATCGGTAGTATGTAATGCAGGCGTTGCGGTTAATCCAATTTTTACAGCATCAAAATGATCAAGAATTCTGCGATAAGTCGACACATAATCTAGCTGATCACGAAACTCCATTTCACCATCGGTCTGTTCTTTATCAAGGATATAACCTCGGTGTGCTTCGTCGACAATAATACAGTCGTAGCGCTCTACTGGCATAAATTCGTCGTTATGCAGGGTACGTTTAACCAGTGATTGTATAGTCGCCACATGGACCTTAGTGGCACCTGACGGGAACTTATCGGTTAAGCCTTTAATGTTAAAAATGGTATTAAAGGGCACATCGTTAATGCGGGTATCATCAAAAGAATTGAGAGCTTGTTCACCCAAAGAGCGGCGATCGACCAAGAACAAAACACGATTAAAGCGACGTGATTGCACTAAACGGTACATTAACGCTATTGCGGTGCGGGTTTTACCTGTACCCGTCGCCATTGCCAGCAGAATATTTTGCTGGCCTTTTTTGATGGCTTGCTCGGTAGCGGTAACGGCTTCTTCTTGAAAATAACGTAGACCTAGGTCGGTTGGTTTGTGCTTTTCTAACCATTGATGAGCGGCATCAGAATCACTTTCTAGTTTGGCTTTCAGCTCTCCTGGTGTATGCCATGCCGGTAATGCTTTAGCGTTATTGCTGACCTTGCGCGCATCACGATACCAAATGCCACTTTTAGTAAGTATCTGGCGGTGATAGTTTCGGCCATTTGCGGAAAATACGAACGGAATTTGATACCTGCGCGCTTGAGGCTGTTTTGACTCTGGCCAGGATGTTAAATACCCGTGACTTTGCTCTGCCACTTTTAGTTCGATTTTTTCTCGGTTGATCGGGTCGTTCACCGCTTTATTTAAAATCTCACTATTTAGATGCTCGTAGTTAAAATAGATACTATAACGATGGGCTTCGTTTAGTTTTCCGCATACGTCGATATTAATTTTTTTAGCTTCTACGATGCCCATTGGTTTTAACCCAACGAACAAAACGTAATCTGCAAAACCCGTTTTACCGGTTTCATCTTTGTCGGTTGGCCATTCTGCTATGGCTAAATTTTTACCGAGTTGCGGGCGCGTACCATTGGCATAGTTTAATGCTTTAGTGTCGGCAGCCCAACCTGCGTCACGCAGTTGCTGGTCTATAATAAAGCGGGTTTCTTTCTCAGATAAGTCTAAGCGACGAGCGGCTGCACGTTGAGTGATTTCTTGTTTGTAGGCTTTACGATCAACGTCTGTTTTTGCAGCAAGTTCATCATCTTTTTGCTTGAGTTGAGCTTCTAGCGCTGCAACCCGTGCTTGGGTTTGCCCTTGGGTTTCTTCTTGCTTACTTTCTAAAATAGAAATGTAGCCACCCAAAGCAATCAATTTGTTTTTATTGTCTTCAAGCTCAGCGTCTGTTTGGGTGTTGGTGTTTAATGCCTGCTTAAGCGCTTGCTTTAGCTCGGTGACTTCTAGTTGATAATCGGCATCTTGATGGCCGTCGGGTAACACAAAAATGGGGGCTGTAAAATCGGCATCTTTTTTAACTAAACGGTAATACCAAACACTTAAACGATACGCTAAGCGAAGCGCCATTTCGGCATCGTCTAGGTCATTATGGTAGTCGTGGACCGCTTGATTGCCGACTTTACGTAACGAATGAAATACGTTGATGATTGCATCGTCAACCCATGCAATTTTTGCTAGCTCTCTGATTAATTCGATTTGCGTTGCAGGAAGTTCAATATCAAGTAACTTGGCGATATGTTTTGCTGAAGATTCACCAAAAATACGAAGTTTTACTAAGGTAGTATTTGGATCGTCAGGAAAGTTCTTTTCAGCCGCAATTGCGATGCGGTAAAGAATATCGTTAACACCTTTTAAGAATTCAAAATTTGATTTTTTCACTGACTAAGTACTCCTATTCCTTGAGTCGCTTCGCAACTTTGATACCAACTAAATATTTGTTGTTATTTTTCTGTATCAATACCCAAACGCTTTATCCAATTACTGAGTGTTTGGTGGTCTTTAAGCCCTAACATTTGGGTAGCGTGTTTTTTAACATTGCCACTTGCTTTTAACGCGGCCTCAACATAGTTTTTTTGATAATTATCAGTTAGTTGAACTATATCGACCTTGTCGTTAAAAGACAATGAGACGTCATTTTTTTCATTAGTTTTTGGGCGATTAATTATTGCTTCTGTAAGTTCTTTTTCGGTGACTAGTGCGCCTTTAGTCCATAAGAAAGCGCGGTTTAAGGTATTCCATAACTCGCGAATATTGCCAGGCCAGGGCTGATTTAAAATAAATTCTATTCCCTTATTGGAAATGTTTTTACTTTTATAATCTGGCTGGGTGCTTGATGCATGGTTAATTTCATGACTAAGCTCTGCTACAAGCATGGGGATATCTTCTCGCCTTTCTCTTAACGGAGGAATATCAATAACACCAATAGCTAGTCGATAAAATAAATCTTCTCTAAACTCGTTTGATTCAACCATATTGAGTAAATTCCGGTGGGTGGCAGCTATAATTCTTACATCCACATGAATTTCCTTACTGCCGCCTACACGGGTAATGCTGCCTTCTTGCAATACTCGTAGCAATTTAACCTGTACTTCAGCAGACAACTCACCCACTTCATCAAGAAATAGCGTACCACTGCTTGCCTGTTCAAAAAGTCCTTGGTGTTGTTTGTCGGCACCGGTGAACGCGCCTTTTTCATGGCCAAATAAAATAGAATCAACTAATGAATGGGGTAGGGCACCACAGTTAACGGCTTTGAAGGTTTTGTCAGCACGTAAACTCGCTAGATGAAGGGCCTTGGAGATAATCTCCTTTCCTGTTCCTGTTTCACCTAACACTAAAACTGGTAATTCTGATGTAGCAAGGACTTTAGCTTTGTGTATAACCTCATCCATTTTGGACGACTGGGAGACTATTTGTTCGAGTAATTTTGGTGCTTTGGGGTCGTTGACCGCTTTGTTTGCGAAGCCTTTTGCCGCAGATTTGACATATTGCTTGCCAAAATCGAAAGGAATAACGACGTCTTCGATACCTGATTGTGGTGATGATTGCACAAATGAAACATTTGACCTCGCCTTGCCAAGCATCACTGAAATAGCAATCATGGCAGGTGTGCCAGAAGTTAAACTGATTGTGAGGCTTTCACTTTCGTTGGATAGTTTATTGATCCATATTTCTGAAAATCCAAGAATTGGGACATAGTCAATTGGACTTTTAATTTTTGCTTTGATTATCTCTACATTTTGATAGGGCCGCTTGGCTTTAGCTAACCTAGTCTTTAACCAGTTAAGATAATCAGGCCATTGCTTTTCCCAAGCATTCGCCAAAATAACTATGCGATCGAAAGGAGAAGCACTATGCAGAGCTATCGTTGCAATGGCAGCTTCTATATCTTCATCCATACATTTAAGGTCAGCAGTACCCAACCATGTCAGTAGTGTATTCATTATTTTAAATTATTTGGTTACCTTGGTAAGTGATATTACATGAAGTAATAAAATTTACATCTGTAATATGACCTTCAGAGACTGTTATGATTTGGAGTTGATATTTGCTGAATGGATATCTAAATTTGGCATGCTAAACACTGAAATTGGGTGTTAGTCTGTAGCGAAAATCAATCGTTAAAATAAGAGCGTTTGGTTAATTATTGAAGGGAATGACAAAATAAGTGATTGATTCCTCTCTAGCCAATATACAACTAATCAAATTGCGAGGTGCTGAATAATTAATACTACTTCAGTTGAAAAAGTTGCGTGGTAACTTTGGTGAGAGTAATTGGAACGCGTTTGCACATTATGACCGATGTTACGTCAAAGCCATCTCCAATTAGAGAGCAACACTCCGCCGAAATCGAGGGCTAATAATATTGTAATTAATTCGGTTCCACCCCTTTAGATAATGGACCTTTGAGTGATGCGAGATATGCTTTTTTCAAAATAAAAAAACATCTTCTATTGGCCTCGTTACAAAAGCGTCTCTTACCATCTGGGTTAAAAAAACCCACTGTTTACCCTCCCGAAATGATAATTACAGGTTTTTAAGTGCACAAATCTGTTGTCGTCACGGATAGGTTTACATTGATTATGAGTAGATTAATTTACGTGATAGTCAGTTGTTGTAACTCTTCAATGTCTTAACAATTGAGCCACATCGATTGATATTGCATCCAGATTTCATATTGTTCTATTAAGTAATCTCGAAGGCTTGATCCACATGCCGTGTTTAAATAAACAAGGGCAATCTGGAAAGCCCGCATAGTGCGAACCCCTTTACTTTTAACAGACGCTTGTCCAACTCATTTCATGTTTTATCAAAATAACCTACTAAATAAATTTTATTCAGAATTCCCTGATAGCATAGGAGGCATTACGAATTAATCAGGACAATGACATGGACGTCAATGAAACAAAAGAAGAGCAGTGCAAAAAATTTTGCACTGTGCCTTTTTCAGACCTTAGAGTTGCAGTTGAGATTCAAAATGACTTTCTCAAATTATCAAAGGCCACCTCTTTTTTAATAATGAATAATGAGCTGAGTAAGCTGAGTAACAAATTCCTATTTCCTCACGTTTATTTTGATAAACAAGAGGGCAAATATCACGCCTTTGCAGAGTACTTAATATTAGCAAAGTTACCAAGTTTATTTGCCGATACTGAAAAAATTAACGTCCTTCTTTATTCAGAAAAACCGACGTCTGTTGTAAATATATCCAACGAATATTTGCTAACTTTATGTGCAAATAATTTTACGTCTACAGATTGTGCCAGTTTGTTGATGAATATAGATGTAAAGAAAAAGTCGTTGCTCAAACGTTTGTATGGCGAAAATTATTCAGGCTCTCAGCGTAACCTAGCAAAACTTAGTAATTCAAGCCGCGAGTTGTTTCGCTCAAAGCTGACTGATGGGAGCTAGGACATGGATAATGTAATTGAAATACTTCGCCAAGTTACCAAGCCAAAACCGCAAAAAAAAGCACGCTTAAAAAAGCATCATATGTTGAAAAATGATCAACATTTGAACTCAAGTCGAAGCAACCTTACCTCGAGTTCTATTTATTTTTTGCATGATTATTGTGCAGAAAGATGCACTGAAGATCCGTTTGCATCGTTAGTATTAATAATGATGTTTACCAGCCGAAGTTACTCAGAGATTCTGACGAACCTAAAGGTTCAAAAAGCGGACTCTGACTGCCTAGCAGAACTGCGTTTATATAATAATTGGAAATTCGCAGGGTGCGACACTAAAGAAGTACGCCCAGAGTTTCATGATTTGGATTCAAAATTATATATAGTGTTGCCCATTTTTCTATCCTCCTGCCTGATATTAATGAACTACCTCACGGATGCTGATGTATTTGAAAAAATGCTTCGTCAGTTTATCCCTAAAAATATGAATTTACCTGCTGAGCGTTTCACCCTGGCTCGGATCAGATCTATTCTCGAATATAATAGGCAGTTCATTGGAATGTCTAGGTATGATTTTGCATTTATCGCAAACCAGGAGTTGTCTAAAGATGCCCATCTTCAATATGGGCAAGTTGGGCGAAAAGGTATTCAGGAAAAATTTGATCGTTTTCTTTTCGCTATAGAAAACCGCGCCTTATATGAGCAACATTTCGAACACGAAAAAATTCCACTTGAAACGAAAATCGGAAGTAATTTTGTTCCGGAAGCTAAGTATATAAGCCATTTTTTTGATGACTTGTCGAATCAATGGATTAAACGCGACGATAATATTGAGAGTATGTTAGCAAACTATAATACATATACTCAATTTGTCGTATGTTACCTAATGTTGAGTACATTGCATCGACCAACACACACTCCGTTTCGAACCCTAAAAAGCTTCAATTTGAAGTTGGGTAGTGTTTGTATATTAGACAAGGGCATCGACTCTTTGAGAACTATTCCGCTATCTAAGCGGTCGATAGAGCTAATCAAATCATATTTACAATATAGAGATAAGCTATGTGTGTCCCTCAGGCTCATCCAGCCGAGTTTGGCCCATCAAATTCAACAAGGTTGCCATTCGAAAAGTGATTTATTTAGGTTAATAAATATCAAAAACAAAAACCTAAATGACTATATTCCAAAAAAAGTTCACGACAAGTCACTGAATGGTATGAGATTGAAAATAAATTACCATCGGCACTATATAATTACTTTTTTAGACGGAATAGGCATCTCTCGCGATCTCGCAGCCCTCTATATGGGACATGCATCACCGAGCACGAAAAACAATCCATTCAGCAGCGTCAATTTCAACATCCTATACGAGATAGCTGAATTAATTGATACACATATATCCGCAAACGTGAATTCTGGAGGGCTAGGGATAAATATTCCTAGGTTTACATTTTGATTGAGAAATTGAGCCACGCTGAATATGATTTGGCATATATAGACGAGGTAGCGAGCGCGGCGTTGCCTAATATTGTGAACGAATTTGATATCGATTTAGCTAGAGTGTTGGGATTAGAATCATTACCTAAAGATTTTCTAAATTCGTTCAAAGCATCACCATACTCGAGCCAACAAAGGATCGTAAAAAACTTAGACCGAACTAAAGAACATTTGTTGGAGCAATATGGTCTAGATTGTCCACTGCAAAAAGCTATAGATGAGTTTTTAGATAATAACGTTAGGAAACAGTTTGCCTTAGACATGCCCAGAAAAAAGCAAAATCTGGTGTCTCAAGTGATTCAGACTAGACTGACCAACGAGATTTTTGATCTAATCTCATCATTTGTATTAAAAGATATAGATGTGGACGACATGCTGGCAATGATAATCACAAGCTCATGTTTTTTTGGAGGATTAGCTTTTGATGAGTGTTTAGAGCAGCTTTTTTATGAACTAACGTCTGGATGTCCAGCGCTCAACACTCTCAACGGAAGCCCATTTTTTACTCTTAATTATAAGAAAAGCGGTCATTTGACAAACATACGAATTTTGTCAAAACAAAACAAAAATAATGATGTTCTATATCACGAAGCTTTCTCATCCCGACGCTGGTATCCTGACACGATTACTAAATTAATGTTGTTGCAGTATTTTAAATTTATTGCACAGTCACCGCCAAAAAAAATAACTTACGGCAAAATACGTACCCAAATCTATAAATCACTTGGTATTACTCAAAAAGAATTACCTCCCCGCTTATTATTTTCGAGCATGTTTGATATTGGTGTGAAACTCAATAAAGTAAATATTCCGGTATTTATTAAAACATTTGCTAACGGAACCGTTTTTTCAGGCTCAACAGAACTAGAGACTATTGAGTTGTTTTGCAAAAAACAACTCAAGCAAACATATCAAAAGCATCATAAACACATAGATAAACCCAATGGGGCACTCATAAAGGTTGTTGGCAGGGAGGTTAGTCTATATAAGTTGAGAACTGAACATAATACTGAATTAATTGGGGCTCTTTTAACGCTCTGTGAGCAAGAAAAAGTTGATGTAGATCCTGAGAATCCGGTTAAAGTTTCTGATTTTCAAGCGCGTCAGAATTTAATTGATGGCGCAAGGAGTATTTATGAAAAAAAGGACTCATTAAGCCTTCATGCCGAAATCTTAGTTGCTTGGATTCTCGATGGTTTAAACAAAAAGGGCCGATGGGAGATAGGAAAAAATACAGCATTTCGCTATTTGAATGCAATCCATGAAGAGTGGTCTGCACTATGGAGTAAGTACGATATTACTAACATTGGTGAAAGCGAGGCAACAGAACACTATCAACATCTTCATGACGTAATTTCCAAAAAGGACACCATAATAAACACGTGTCTGCCACTTTTATACGATTTCATAAGCGAAAAATACTGTGGGATAGTTGCATTGCCTGACGATAGTTTTGGTGGCAAAAGGGCAAAAGGTCACGCTAGAAGTATGCTCGTACCTGAAGCTGTTTTCCAGCGAGTACGCGAAGAAATACATTTTAATCAAGAGGTTACAAAAAATTTGTGGGGCGAACAAATTGACCTGATTTTGATTCTTTCATACAGGTGTGGATTTAGGCCAAAAGAGATTTATTCGCTTAAACTTTCTGACATTGACGGTAAAGCTCAAGACTGTGTTGTGCGCACCGGTAAGACAGATAGCGCACCGCGGTTAATACCGCTATCTATATTGCTAATGCAAAATGAGCACATTGCATTGCAACAATTTGTGACTAAGCGACGACAACAAGCGACAAAATCACTTGAAGTCCGCCTTTTCTCTAAATCAATTACAACCAACGAACCATTTGATTTAGATTCTATAAACAAGTATGTGACAGAGTTGCTGACAAGCTACTGTCCGCAGCGGACAGTCTTCTATCAATTTAGACACACCACTATTTCAAAGTTGCTTATTATCTGCTTTGGAGATGCGGATATGGCGAGACAAATTACATGCTTCAGTGATGAAAAAATCACACAAATTAAGCAATATTTTTGTGCAGATCCAACAAAGACGTTGTACCAATTGAGCAGTTTGTTCGGACATTTGACGCCTGAGACCACGTTGACTGCATATTCGCATTTGACAGACCTAATACTGCACCATTGTATTCAATCAACTGAAATTAGACTAGATATCAAAAAATGCGCAAAAGCCCTGGGTATGGCTGCTCGAACTCTTCGAAAAGAACTTGATATTGAAGATGGAACAGTTTTAGAAACTAGCAGCATTGCAACAATGCCCTTGATTGATAAAAAGCTAAAGAAGTACTGTCAAAAACATTTAGTCACGACAAATATACAAAAAGTATTTCAACCGGAATACGCTAAAGAACGAGTCCCTAATTTTGAAGATTTGGAGAAAATAATTTCAATGTCAAATGATGGAAGTGCACCTGAAGAGATATCGTCGGCACTTTGTGTGAACCTATCTTTTGTATGTGCATTTCTGGCTTCAGTTGACGAAGTTCATGACAGAGCCGACTTTAAAACGAGCAAAGGACAGTCAACGTTAGTGCGTAATTCGGGTGTTCGATATCCATCACCCGCTGTACAAAGTAAAGATGAAAAAAATGATGCAAATGACCTATTTAAAAGTCTGATTAACAATTCTAAAATTACAAAACATAAGTTAAATGTTGCCAGTCAAATGTTGGGAAGTTCTTTGGAGCGCAGTTATATGATTTTTGCCTCATCTGCAGACGTAACGAAAGTCATAAGTGCACTGAAGAATGTAGTAAAATCAGAGAGATGGTTCATAACTGTCGAGCTGAACGAAAGCTCACAAAATGAAATACAGTTCGATAGATTAAGACAGCAAGTACCAGCAGAAAATTTCATTGTTTCAAATAAAATGGTGAAAGATAAAAAATATAAAAAAGGGAGATTTTACTTAACATTCCAGCATCCTTCGCGCGCAAAAACGCAAGGTTATAGCCAAAGTGAGGATAAGGAGTTCGCAAAGCCTTATGGCACTAAATCTCTCAAAACAGCACTATTTTTTGCACTTTGCTACTTTGCTGCATTTGAAAAAATAAAAGACCTCACGCATACTGATGAGCCTCAAATGACTTTAGATTTTAAAAATTAAAAAGTTATGGCTGATGCGTGCAATGGCGTTTCAAGCTAGACAAAACACAACAATGGTCGGTAACTAAAGCGAGAGCTCATGGCAACGTTTCGGAAATAGTTTTGTCAGACGGTTTGCAAACAATAATTTCTGGTATAGGTGTTTATTATCCTGACGGAAAAGCAACACAAAGAGTTGGCATTATCCCTGACATAGTTGTTCATCTAACAATTAAGGGCGTCAGGGAAAAAAATATGAACTTCTAAAAGAAGCCATGCGCGTCATTAATAAAGTATAAATATCTAATTAATTTATTGGCCGAGTTTGGTTTAGGCGTTGGGATTGCTGCCCATTACACAGTTCGAATCTCATCTGTCTGCCGAAAACTTGAAATGTCCCAGAATAACTAATAGTTGTATATTCTGGCTCATCGAAATATCTGTCATTAGTTGTATACCTATTCTCAGGATGTTCAGAGCTATTTATATGCAAGCGCGCAATTAAGAGATGCGCTTAGCTATAGTCGAAGTCTAGCTGAACATTCCAAGGCATTAGGTCGGTAAAGTCATCATCACTTTGCTTGCGATTAGGTAATACTTTAAATAGATGTTGGAAGTAATAATAAAGATTGATGTCATTGGCCCGACTTGACATCACGATACTATAAAGTGTCGCGTTTGCCTTAGCCCCATTGACTGGTTATTCAGTAACACCGCTAAAGGAGTCTAGGCCAGTGCCACGCTTTACAGCATAATATAAACCGCATTATGCCAATGAACTGGTACCTTACGACTACCTCAACTATCTGCTAAGCGAAATAGCCACTTTGCAACTAGAACAGATCATCACTCACTTTAATTAATTAGTTACGATTATATTTGTGAACATCCTCAGTCTCATTTGATTGTAATTCTAAAACACCTTACTTTTTTAGCCTTTATGTTAGACTTTTTTCATAAGCTTATTAATGATATTTTTCATATCATGATTTTCTTTGATAGCTTCCTCTATCGCCTTCATAGACTGAAAAATTGATTCTTTTTCAATAGTTAGACTTTGGATCTCAGACTCATATTGTTTATTCCGAGCTTCACTGATCTGTAGTTTTTCTTCAAGTTCGTAAAAATTTTTATTGGCATGCTCAATTGCGATAAAAAAATCTTTTTTAGCCTCTTTAAACTTTAACTGAGCCTGCTCTAGTTTGAGGTTTACCCCATCAATTCTCTGCTGACCAATGTTAGCAGCCTCAGAAAACGTCAGAGTAAAATCATTCCTATAATCGTTGGCATGCCGATTAATAGCAGCTGCGAGCATTTCTTCGATATGGTCGGGCAACTGAACAGCCGCTAGCTTTTTTGCAACTTGCTCTTCATGAAGTTTATGCGCAAAATATTGATTAAGTAAATCTTCATACCTCTTTGCGCAACCTCTTCCAAAATGGGCGTGAATCGCTCCTGCATTCGGGTTTTTGCCATGATCTTCCATTTCTCTAATTGCTTTAAAAACCCTGTCCTCTGAAATTTCTGCTTGCCTACCCATAGTCATACTCCATTATTGACTGTTGTAATTCATTAAATACCTCAGATAACTCATAACTAATATGAGTTATCTGAGGTATTACTAGCGGTATTTTTTGTTATATTCTGATCATCAATCCACTGCTCAATTACACTAGGTGGCCACCCGATAAATCGAGGTCCGATTGAGAGCGGTTCAGGCAAAATCCTTTCTTTTCTCCACCTCCATAATGTTACGGTGCTAACGCCAAGCATTTTGGCGAGTTGATGCGGTCGAATAAATTTGGGCGTTTCCATGTCCATGTGCTTTCTCCTTTTTAGAACTTTTAATCACTAATCTCATGTACTAATATGACAGGGTTTTTGATAAAAGATTTAAAAAAGCAAAAATGACTGATATTTTTGTCCAGCCATCAGTGTACTTTTACAAATTGGTCGATGTAAGGACTGTCATGAAGGTAAGTTGAAGTGCCAGAATAAAAGCATTACATTTTGTGTTACATGCCGCGAAACGCACACGCAATACCCTCTCATAAGCCATTGATTCAAATGTGCTTTTCGATACTATTGAACAAACTGGAATGGTATATTGTGTAGCAGCTGACCAATACTGGTTAAGTTATCGAATTCGGATGACCGGAACGACAATTTACCTACCTGAGCCATATTCTGGACGTAACTCGCTCTATCACATTCAACGAACGATCGGTCACGGAATACTCTGTAATGACTCGCTTTCATTAAATGACGACCGAGCCTGAAGAGGTTATTAATAGCACAATGACACGATAGAAAACATTGAGCGTGACCTTGTGTGCATATACTGGAAGGATTGAACACTGATTCCGGTTTTATTTGAACACCTGTCGTCGGCTATCCTGACATAGCGGGAGTACGGGTGTTCAGTTCAAGCCGGAATATGCATTGATAAGTGAGATGGCAAAAAATATCTCTAATACTATATTCGACCGTATAAATAACGGGCTAGATAAATAGGCCATTGCTCAATCTTTCTATCATTGTTTACTTTGACAAGGTTAGCGGTAAGCTTATATCCCTTCGGAAGTTTTGTTTTTTCCATTAACGAAGTCAGGCTTTTAGCTTTTGTATTTTTCCCGCTTTTCACCTCTATCAACACCGGTATGCCGTCTTGGCCTTGAACAATATACTCAACCTCCAAATCGCCATTTTTAAACGAATATATATTTGAAGAATGTGGCGATGTGTGTGAACTTAAAAATTCGTTTAATACAAATACTTCCGCAATAAACCCGTTAAATGCAAAGTCTTTGTTTTTTATTTGTAAGAACTGTATATCCAGCATGGCATTCAATAGTCCGATGTCCGTAAGGCACAACTTAAACAACGACTCATTGACCATTGCTTTCAAAGGGTGTTGTGTATTCACTGTGTCAATTTGGTGAATGCGTCTTACCAGTTTTAATCTCTCTAAAAAACTAACAGGAGAACTCACATCATTGTAGGTGATCCCTCTTCTGTTCATTGCTTCTTTAAATTTAAAACGAGGCAAGGGTTTTTCTTGATGCGTTTGCGAAAGTTGTACTGGTATACTTTTGTAAATCCTCTCG